>Ga0066639_10002329_pt1 | contig 16627 bp, 21 predicted proteins | sample CryGeyCG2114_010_2_FD_59504 | JGI IMG/M metagenome (GOLD analysis project Ga0066639, IMG submission 59504) | Groundwater microbial communities from aquifer - Crystal Geyser CG10_big_fil_rev_8/21/14_0.10 | ecosystem: Environmental > Aquatic > Deep subsurface > Groundwater | place: USA: Utah...
AACAGAAATAGCAGAACAAATAGCACAAGAAAAAATTTCTGCTTTGAAAAAAAACTTAGGTAATATAGAAGAGCTAAAACTAAAAACAGAAAGAAAAATAGAAAACATAGATGAAAGGCTGAAAAAAATAGAAAACATAATAGAAAAATTACAAGCAGCAATTTTAAGCAAAATTGGGAGTTATGGAGAAAACATAGAAGATATAAAACAAGAAATGAAAATGATGCAGGAATCTTTTTCTAAAGCCCTAAATCCTTTAATAGACAGAACAAGAGAAAAACAAATTAAAGAAGAAGGACAAGGAAAAAAACAAGAAACAGAAAGAAAACATAAAAAATCAGATGGATTTGAAAATTATTTAAGGAGATAATTCTTATTATTTTAAATTATTATATTTATAATAAAATACCCCCACTAACTATATAACTATTTTGACTAGTATTTGAAAATTATTAATTTAGAAAATATTGAATTAATTTTTTAATATCAAAAAAACAAATGCCACCACACACTAAAGTGTGTGGTTTGGTACAGGCATTTGTTTTTAGGATGCTCAAAAATTAAAACAACTATCTTCCACATCCTAAAGGATGTGGTTTAATTTCTGACATTAACAAACAAAAACCTACTTTTTTGTAACTATCCAAACAACTATTCCTCCGATAATTAAGAGTACTATTGCACCTGCAATTTTTGCATTATTTATAAAAAAATAAACTATATCACTCCATACATTTCCAAATGTATCAGGAAAAACTTTTATAGCAACAATTAAAAAAACTAAAATTAAGGCAATAATAAAAACCCATACAGCCCAGGGCTTCATTATGTCTGCTATTTTCTGCTGGCTCAATCCAATTATAATTAAAACAAAAAATAAGACTATCATCAAAACAGCAAACCAAGGAGTAACTTGTCTGATATATTCTTGAGTAGAAGCAAAAACAGCAAAAATTATAGCAACTACTAAGGCAATAATCGCATTTATAGCCTTGCTATCTCCTAATAATTTTGTTTTAGCTAACAAAGCATAAACAATTATAAATATAAAAAGAAATCCAAAAATAGGCATAAAATAACCAATTCCTGAAATATCAACTGCCATTTTTAATTTTTATCTATTAATTTTGTTAATACTACTCATATCTGCTCCTTTATTAATTTTGTGTTTTTGTGTTTTAATTTATTTTTAATTAATAAAAGAAAAAATTATAATATAAATAATTATATAATTAATAATCTTCAACTCACTAATTCATTTTACTGGTTTTTAATTAGTTTACTATATAAATCTCAAGAATTCAAAATCTTCATTTAAGTTGTTGTTGGCCTCTTACTAGCAACAATAACTCCAACTACAGCTCCAATTACAATGACAAGCACAATAATTAAAGCCCCATAATTATTCCACCAGTTGCTTCCAATAAACTGCCAGTCAGAAAATGCAGAAATCATAACTATAATAAAAATCAACATGCCAATCCCAAAAAATACCCAACTATACTCTTTTTTTGTATCAGGAATAAATGCGCCAGATAAAATTAAAGCTATTAACAATAAAGCAATCCCAATAGCAGCTTTAGGAAATAATATCTGGAAAAAACTTGAAACTATTCCAAGCTGTAAAGCTAATAACCCAATAGCAAAAGCAATTAAAACAGCAGCCCCTTTATTTTCTGTAAAAACATGTATTTTTGTGAGAACAGCATACACCACAGCAAATATCAGCAAAAAAGGCAGAACATACTGAAAAAATCCTAAATTTTCTAATTGCTGTAATAAATTCTGAAAACCAAAATTCGCAAACCACTGTAACATTAATCCAAACATGATTAAAAAAGAAAAATGTTATTTAAATACTTTATGGTTTCTAACTATAAATGGATAGAAAAATCTTATTTTTCTAGACTTTGCGTTCTTTTAAAATTGTTGTTATATCTCATAAACAAAAACTCCAACAGCTTATTGTTTAAATTTGTTTATTATTAATTTAACTGTCAAATATCAAAACAAAAATTATTAATTCAGGAAGAACTTCCTTCTTTTTTCCCTGTAGAAAGAACAACTGCAATTGCCCCAATAATAATTGCAATAAAAATTATGTTTGTTAATACATTATTTCCTCCTGAAACAAATTCATCCCAATAATCAGTAACATTATCCCAATAACCAGTGAAATAAAGCAAAGCTATAATTAAAACCAAACCAATTAAAATTCCAAAAGTAATTTTCAAGCCTTTAGGCATAGAAAACTCCTTGCCCCCAGCAGCAAAACCATAAAGTATCATAAAAATCAGTATAACCACAACAACTACAGCCAAAACAGGCATTAAATTAACAATTATTCCTACAGCATAACTAAAAGAAACAAAAATCAAGGCAATGACAAAAGAAATTATAGCATTTATCTGCTTCTTGCCTTCTCCAAGAATTTTAGTCCTATCTAAAATAGCAAAAATTATAGTAAAAATTAACAAAAAAGGAAGTATGAGTTGAGTTACAAACTCTGATTGTAATATTGTTATAGCCATTTTAAATTAGTTAATTAAACTTCCTCTACTGTTTCTGCTGTCTCAGCTTCTTCTCTTATAGGCAAAGAAGCTTTGCTTATAATAAATACATCTCCTATGGCTTTAACAAATTGGTGTGGCACAATAATACCCCTAGCACCACCTATTAAAGTAGCCATGCTTCCTGAAACTCTTATTCTCCAGCCATCAATCTTGTTGTCTACTAAATTAACTTCTTCTATCTCACCAAGAAAATCTCCTGAATCAGTGTACACATTCTTCCCAAGCACCCCTGAAATTTTTTTTATTTTCAACATCTTAAACCTCCAGTTTTATGTCGGTATAAAAAATTAGCTCTTTATATATTTTTCTATGATTTAGAAGCCAGTTAAAAACCAAGACTAGCATACAAAAAATTTATAAGTCAGCTATAATTATTAACAGTATGATAACAGCCAAAGAAATCATTAGTTTAGTACTTGTTTTAATTGTTCTTGCTTTTTCAAACTCTTTCATTAATTTATCTTTATTCTTGCAATCATTAATTTTCTTTGCAGTAATTTTATTCTTTTATGTTGCATCAAAAAAATTAATGGCTTATTACTTGGAATCAGGAGAAGAAACAAAAATCTGGACTTTTCAGAGATGGGGCTGGTATGAAAGAAGCTATTTTAAAAATCCAATTCCAGTAGGAATTATCTTGCCTTTTGTTTTATCTATACTTAGTTTAGGTTATATAAAATGGTTTGCTGTTACAGAATCAGAAGTAAAGCCTACTGAAGCAAGAGTAGTAAGAAGACATGATGTTTATAGCTATACAGAAATGACAGAATGGCATCTTGCTCTAATTTCTGCTTCTGGTATTCTTGTTTGCTTTATACTCGCAATTATAGCTTATCTGTTTAATTATCCTGAACTTTCAAGATTAAGTATTTACTTTGCCTCTTTTAACTTACTACCTTTGGGCAAATTAGATGGAACAAGAATTTTCTTTGGCTCTAGAATCTTATACGTTATTTTTGTGGTGATTGCTTTAATTGCTTTAAGTTATGTTTTCTTTATGCCTTAAATTTGTTAAAATTTAATCCAGTCAGAATAGTAATTATGATGCCTTAAAATTGTAAGATTTTAATGGCCCAAAAAATTCCAAGGATTTTTTATGCCTTAAAACCTCAGAAATCAAAGATTTCTGATGGCTGTCAAAGTTATTTAAACTTTGAAGTCGCAAGAATAAATATAAAAGCTTTCTTGAACTAATTAACCTATGGAACAAATTTTAAAATATCTTAAGAATATAAAACCAAGAAAATATCAAGAAGAAATATATGAAACTTGCAAAGATAAAAATTGTTTAGTTATTCTTCCAACAGGAATAGGAAAAACTTTGATTGCTTTAATGTTGTCTATCAATAGGCTTGTAAAATTTCCTCAAGATAAGATTTTATTTCTTGCACCTACAAGACCTCTTGCTAATCAACATCTTAATTATTTTAAAACTCATCTTCCAGAATTATTTGCAACTATGGAACTATTTACAGGCAAGACAATAGCAGATAAAAGAAAACAATTATGGCAGAATGCTGAAATCATTTTAAGCACACCTCAATGCATTTCTAATGACTTGAAAAACAATCTTTATAGCTTAGAAAATACAAGTTTAATAATTTTTGATGAAACACATAGGTGCTTGAAAAATTATGCCTATACTTATGTAGCCAAAAAATATTTAGAACAAGCTCGACATCCAAGAATTCTTGGATTAACAGCCTCTCCAGGCCATGAAAAAACCAAGATACAGCAAATCTGCAACAATATGAGTATAGAAGCAGTTGAAATTAGAACTCGAGACTCAGAAGATGTGAAAGAATATCTGCAGGAACTCAAATTTGAAATTATTAAGTTGGATTTTCCAGAAGAATTTCAAAAAATAAAAGATTTTTTAAAAAAAATCTTTGACAAAAAAGCAGAGGAATTAAAAAATCGCAAGTTATTATTTGGGCCAGCTACAAAAAAGAATTTATTAGAAACACAGCATCAAATAATGAGAGCAATTTCCTCTGGCAACAGGCATTTTAATTTATTAGCAGGAGCAAGTGCAGTTGCAATAGTTGTAAAAATCCAACACACCCTAGAACTATTAGAAACTCAAACTCTTTCTTCTCTACAATCTTATTTTCTTGACTTATTTGAACAAGCAAGACAAGAAAAATCAAAAGCAGTTCAGCAACTTATAAAACAGCCTGAATTTAATTTAGCTTATATAAAACTAATTGAATTAATAGCAAGAAAACAGGAACATCCTAAATTAGTCAAATTAAAAGAAATTATTTCTGAAGAAATAAAAAAGCCAAAAATAAAAATAATTGTTTTTGCTCAATACAGAGACACAGTAACTAAAATATGCAAAGAATTAAATTCCTTACAAGGAATTAATGCAAGAGTTTTTGTAGGACAGGCAAAAAAAACAGGATTTGGAGCACAAAAAGAAACTGGTTTAAGCCAAAGAGAACAGCAAGAAATTTTAAACGAATTTACATTAGGCAAAATAAATGTTTTATGTGCTACTCAGATAGCCGAAGAAGGTTTAGATATTCCAGAAGTAAATGCAGTAATTTTTTATGACAATGTACCAAGTGCTATTAGAGTTATTCAACGTCGGGGAAGAACAGCAAGATTAATACCAGGAAAATTAATAATCTTGCTGACAAAAAATACAAGAGATGAAAGTTACTATTGGGCTGCTTTTCACAAAGAAAAAAAGATGTATAAAGCCATAGACAGCATAAAACAAGATTTTAAAAACGGCAAAATAAAGAATAAATATAAACAGGAGAATTTATTTTAAAATGAACTTATTAATAAGAATTAATTGTAGAGATTGTAAAAATCATTGTTGTGGCGAAATCAAAAATTTAAGACCTGTTTTATTGCCTTCTGAAGAAAAAAAATTTAGAGAATATTCTAATATTATTAAAAACCCAATTAGAAATCTGTTGACAATAAAAAGAAAAGACAATGGTAACTGCATATTCTTTGATGATAAAACAAAAAAATGTGTAGTTGAGAAAAATAAGCCTTTTGAATGTGAGCTTTATCCTTTTTTATTGGATTTTTCAGGAAAAGAGATTAAAATAAAATTAGATAAAAGATGTCCAAATTTAAAAACACTAAAATATGATAAGAAAAAAATAAATTCATTTATTAAAAATTTAAATTTACCAGAAAACTACATTAAAGCTTATAATAAATATACAAAACAATACTAAAATGTTCGAAAACATCTTCTCAAAACAAAAATCAGAAACAAAGGTAAACAGAGAAAACTTAAAAATCATAGCAGACCACCACGAGAAAAACTCTCTTGTAATTTCAGAATTAATAGCAGAAGGTATTCAAGTAGAATTTAAAAATCTGCCAGTGGCAGATTTTCTTGTAAAAGATACAGCAATAGAAAAAAAAACAATTTCTGATTTCTTGTCAAGTATGCTCAATAAAAGATTATTAAGGCAATTAGAAGAACTGCAACAATACCCAAACAAATTATTAATTATAGAAGGAATAGACGAACAAGAACTTTATTCAGAAGAAGGAGGCATAAATCCAAATGCCATAAGAGGTTTTTTGTTATCAATTTTATTAAAACATAAAGTTCCTATTATTTTCTCTAAAGATTATAGAGATACAGCAAAATTTTTGATTTTGCTGGCAAAAAAACAAGAAACAGAAACAGGAATTAGAGCAAGAAAAAAAGCATTCAACAAAAAAGAACAATTGCAATTTATTCTTGAGGGATTTCCAGGAATAGGCCCAAAAACAGCTAAAAAACTTTTTAAAAAATATAAAACAATTAAGAAAATAATCAATGCAGATACAGAACAATTAAAAAAAGAAATAGGCAAAAAAGCAGATATCTTTAAGTTAATAGAGGAAAAATACTAAACATTATATCCTTCAGGAATCCAGGTTAGGTTTATGATTCTCCCATTACTTCTTTTAGCAACAACCATATAAGCACGAAAATATCTTGAAGGGCACAAATATATCATTCTTTCAAAAGCACTCGGCTCTTCTCCTTCCTCAGATTTCTGAGCAACTATTTCTAAATCACCCAATTTTAGATTCTCTAAAGCTTTAAAATCTTCATCTTGGCTGGCCATAAAAAACCTATTAATAAATGCTTTATAAAATTAACTTATTATTCATCAATAAAATATGTTGTCCTAATTATAATCCGGATTTATTTTTCTCCAAGCCCCTCTATCTTGTTCTAAACTCTGATGAATTAGATGCCTATCCATGTCTGTTAAAGCAATGCCACAAGCAATTTTTGCTAAAATATTATCAGGATAAAATCTTATCGCATTTGTTAAAAGATAAAGTTCTTTATATAAATTAGGTGTACCAGAAGGAACAAAAACATCAGCTATATTATCAGAACCAATTCTAATTTCTACACCTTTTTCTAACATCTCTAAAATTCTTGCTATGCTATTATGTGTAGGTGTTTTAATTGGTCTTAATTGCCTCATTGAAAGAGCTGCAGAAGGACAACATATTACTCCTATATTGTACCTAACAAGTTTCTCAACTAAACTATTAAATCTTTTTTCCTCATAACAACTTGGAGAAATAGAATGAATTGCCCAAACACTTGGCTCTTCTCTTTCAATTGGTTGCCCAAGCCATCTAACTGCTTCTATCAAAGTTTCTGTTCCGTTTTCATTTTCTTTATTGTTCTGATCAACATGAACATGAACTTCTTTTCTTAATTCTATTCCTAATTTCAAAATTTTTCTTATATGCTCGTCATAGCCTACACTTCTAGGATGTTCTTTTTTATCGTCTCTATCTGGAATGCCTCCTAAAATATCTACTCTCTTTGCTGCTTCTACATAAATTTCCCATCTTTCTGGCTCATCAACTTTAAAACCAAAAGTAGGATAAGCTGAAAGTTTCAAATTAATTTTAGCTTTATACTCTTCTCCTAATTTCAAAGCTATTTCTAAAGCACTCAAGCCAACTTCATCGGCAGTTGTATCGATAAAAGAGATAACCTCTCTTGTATCAAAAAAAATCATTAAATCAAGATATTTTCTTATTCTTTCTTCTAAATTATCCTTTGTGTAAGCGATTCCTCTATGTAAATCTCCTACTAAATTTCTTTTAACTTCTAAAGGATAAGAAGAAGCCACAATAGGGTCCATACCAACATGCCCAAGATATTTTTTATCTAGAGTCCCTGCTCTATCAAGATGTGTATGTGCATTAATAAAACCTTTATATTTTTTTACTTGTTCTCTTAATCTTTCTGTGTATTCATCCAATTCCATTGAAATATCTAAAAATCAAAACTTTATAAACAAAATTATAATCTAAAATATATTTTCAAGGAAAAGAATATAAATAAGCAAAAACTTCTATATAGGGTATCTTTCTTCATTTATTCTAATTTAAACTTCTCTAAAATAGTATAAATAGGCCCAGATTCAGTTAATTCTGAGCATACTAATTCAAAACTCTCAACATAAAACTCTCCTTCTAAACTCATTTTTTTAACTTCTTCAATAAGCTTTTTTCTGTCACAAGACTTTACTCTAGCTATGGTAATATGTGACATAAATCTTCTCTCTTGCTCAATTAAATTTTCTAGCTTACTATCAATTTCTTTTTGCAACTCCTCAGCTCCTGATAAATGTATCCAAATAATTCTAACAAAATTTTCATTAAAAACTCCAAATTCTTTCAAAGAAACCTCAAATCTCTTAAGTTTAATTTCTTTTAATTTTTTCTTTACTTCCTCAATTTTTTCTTCAGAAATTTCTCCTAAAAACTTTAAAGTCAAATGCAGATTTTCTTTTTCTGTTATCTTTCCTTTAAACAAATTCTTTTTATAAAGCTCAGAAGATTTTCCATAAAGTCCCCCTCTTATTTTTTCAGGCAGTTCAATAGCAACAAAACATCTCATTTTCTTATTTCTCCCTATTTTAAGGGAGATGGTCTAAGGAAGAACCGTAGGTTCTTCTTATTTTTTATTATCAAGAAAATCCTTGCTGATATTCGGATTTTCTGAATGCATGAAAATCCTTTTATGGGATTTTCTGCACAGAAAATTGTCAATAAGAACAATTTTCTTGTGCTCAAAAACGTTTTTATTTATGGATATTTTTGACATGATTCAAATGGAAAAAAGGTATATTTTTAATTTCTTTCATAAATGTTCCTTCAGTCTTATCTATCTCTTTCAGAAACTTCTTGCTTAAAAATAGTAATATAACCAAACCAATAAAAGAAAAAAAAGCAACTGCAAAAAATAATACTTTGAAACCTGATACCTCAGCAATTTTAGCACCTAAATAAGCTGTTAAAGCAGTCCCTAATCCCACACTTGTAGCCCATATGCTATACTCAAATCCTCTATGTTTTCTGTCCAGATGCATAGTAAAAAGAGAATACCAAGCAGGATAAGCCATAGCTGCTCCTAAACCATAAATTCCCTGGGCAACAAAAATAAAATTAATTGAAGGAGAAAAAGCATAAATTATAGGAACTAAAACTATTAAAAAAGTTCCAAAAAGTAAAAATCCAAGTTTGCCTTTTTTTGTGTCTATATATATAGATAAAGGTAGCTGTACTAAACTTTTAACAAGAAGAAATATAGTTGAGGCTAAACCCGCAGCAGCAATACTTCCCCCTAAAATTCCCTCTTTTAAAAAAATAGCAAATATAGGAGCAATTAGGCCAAATGCAGATAAAATCAGAATGTCTGAAATTGTCAGATAAATTATTATTTTATTCATTTTTATAGATTTTGATTCTTTTTATAAAAGAATCGAAGTTATTTAAATCTTAATATATTGGAAACAAAAGATATTTAAATGGCTTTTTCTTCTATAAAATTAATAAAAAAAGGAGGTAAAAATGGCAAAATTGACTGCATGGGTTGTTACTATAATTGGTATATTGCTATTGCTTAAAGCACTTGGTGTGCTAGCTGTAATAACAGACTGGAATGACTGGCTAATTGCAATAGGTGTTTTAGTAATCGGTATAGGTAAACTCGTAAGAAACTACAAGAAATAAATTTTTAATTTTTTTATTTTTTTATTTTTCTATTAATTAGGAATTAAAGAAAAGGTGGAATAATTTTTTAGTTTAGAAAGTTCTTTAACTTCATCTAATTTTACTTTTAAAATTCTATCTTTATATTTATAATATTCAGAGGCATTTCCTGCAGACTCTTCTAGCATAAGAAGATTCATAGTATTTGTAGAATCTTCCTCTTCAATTTTCTTTGCTCCAATTAGCTGTTCTTTCAACTCCTCAAAATCTTTTTTCTCTAGCTTATTCAAATTTTTAATTTCTTTTAAAATAATTTCTTTTATCTCTTTTATTTTCTCTTTTAATGTTCCTACATATATATTAGTATAGCCATAATTGCTTCCCAATTCAAAATTACCTTTTACACTATAAGCCAAGCCTCTTTTCTCCCTAATTTCTTGAAATAAAACAGAAGACATTCCTCCGAAAAGATAACTGCCAGCAATCTCATAATTATATCTTTTCTTGTCTTTCATTGTAGGACTATGAAAACTAAACACAAAATGTGCCTGTTCCAAACCTTTTCTTTCTTCTACTAATTCAAAATTTCTTTTTATTGGCTTATATTCAATTAATTTTCTCTTTTTTACAGGAAATTTTTCAGCTTCCTTGCATATCTCCTCAAAATCAGCATTTCCTACAGTAGTTAAAATCATAGAATCTGTTGTATAGACAGAATCAAACAAATTTTTAACATCTTGTAATTTTAATTTCCTGATGATTTCTTCTTTTCCTGCTATGGACATGCCAAATGGTTTTTCATAAAGTAGTTCTTTAATTTTATCATTAACATAAAAAATAGGATTATCATGATACATTTTGATTTCCTCTATTATGACATTTTTTTCTTTTTCAAACTCTTTTGGGTCAAATCTGGGATTTAAAATTAAATCAGAAGTGATGTTTATTCCCGAATTAATATGCTTGCTAGGAAGTTTGCTCCAGTAACTAGTAACTTCTTCGCTTGTAAATCCATTTAGTATCCCGCCTTTCTTTTCAATTTCTCCAGCTATTTGTTTGTGTGTTCTTGTTTTTGTTCCTTTAAACATTAAATGTTCAATAAAATGACTTATCCCTTTTTGTTTTTCTTGTTCATAACTACTCCCATACTTGACTGAAGCAGAAATACTGACAATAGGCAAACTTCTTTTTTCAAACAAAATAATCAATCCATTTTTCAGTTTCAGCCTATAAAAATTATCTATTTTGCTTTTCATTTTAACAATCCTCAGACTTCAGAAATTTAAAAATTTCTGATAGCTATCAAAAATCCTCCTAATTTTTGAAGTTTTAAAAGGCAGAAAATTTCAATTTTCTTCATTTTACCTCTTTCAAAACCATGAAGTGTCTGTAGCTTCCTTCACTTTCTATATCAAAATCTAATTTAATCTCTTTTTTAAATTCTGGCATATCTAATACAGCTGACTCAAAATCTCCACCTTCCCCTGTTAAATCAAATTTATATTTTCTAGCAAGATTTTTCAGTTCATTAAATTTTTTCTTGTCAATTATTTTTCCAATAAATTCTTTTGGAATTCCCTCACAAGCTATTTTTGTTATAATAACTTTAAAATCATCTTCTAACAATTCCTGCCATAACCTCTCCCCACTATAATTCCATAAAGGAGCTGTAATTTCTATTCCTAATTCAGAACAAATTTTTTTAATTCTGCTTCCTTGATAATTGCTCGCTAGACCCCCTATAACCAATTTATTAATTTTGCTTTTTTTAATTAGTTTCTTCAAATCCTCTAGTTCTTTATCTTTTTCTCCTTTTGTTTTCTGGATTATTAAAGGCAGATTTAACATTTCTGCCTGCTTTTTTAATAATCTTTCATCTGGCTTATGAAACATAAAACTATCTCTATTTACAGGCATCATATTTAACAAAACATCAATTTTCTCTTTTCCAAATTTATACAATGCAAGGCAAGAATCTTTTCCGCCCGAAAATAAAACCCCTACTTTCATCTTTTTCATTTTCTGCTCACCCACTTATTTTCTTTAATATAAAACCTCAAATTCCTAGATAAATCTTTTTTCACCCCTATTCTTTTTCCAGCTATAATTTCAAATTTTTCTTTTGAATCTTCCAGCCATAACTCATCATTTGGAATTTCTTTTTTATGAAAACCCTTGTCTATTCCTAAAGCTTTACAAAGCAAACCAGGCCCAGAAGTTTTTGCTTTAAAATTTAAAGGCTCTAATGCCCTCAACAAAACAGCCTCTGCCTTTCCTTCATTTCCTGTAACTATATTCATTAACCAATTTGCATGAACACCATAAACTAAAATATTTCCTCCTTTCATTTTCATAGTTTCTTTTAAATCTCCATTTTTGCAAGCCCTAGAAGCAGGGTCTTTCTCATTATAATATGCTTCTGTCTCTACTATTTTTGCTTTCATTATTTTTCCATTTAAGTTTCTCATAAGAATTTTCCCTAATAATTCTCTAGCTACAACTTCAGCATCTCTTTCAAAAAACTCTCTCTTTATCATTAACTTTTTAAATTTCACAAACTTATAAGTTTAATGGCATCAACAAACCATTCACCAGAATATCTTGCTACTCAAAAGAAATACTTACGGGTAAAAAATAAAGCCAAAACATTTAAATAGTAGAAAAATTTATATTCTTAATGGGAATTTATGATTTGATGAAGAAAAATTGGCAGATTTACTGTTTAATGTGTGCAATTGCTTATATTGAAGAGGTCTCTAAACCAACAGAACATCCTCTAATTAAAAATGGAAATGAGTTCATATGCTTCCACTCTACAGTATTAAAAATGAAAAACCTTGAAGTAATGAATAAATTTTTTAATACAACAAAGATGTGGCAAAGGAAAAGAAAATTAAATTTATTGGGAAAAACATTTACAAAACCAAGAATAGTACCTTCCTCGGGACAATTTTCCTTTTACTTTTCACCTAAATGGATTAGTATAATTATCAGCAAATGTGGAAAAATACCAAACAAATATTCACTTGAAACTGCAGTTAGAAGAATTAATGCATTCAGATTATATAAAAAAGATAAAATTAATTTAACTAAAAATTTATTTAATATACTTCTTAGAGATAAAAAATTAGCTGCGGGAGCATTTATTATTAGCTTTGATTTAGAATGTAGGGGAATTCAGAATGGGAAACCTTCTCTATGTATGAGTAAAAAATTTAAGGATTTTTTAAATTTTATGCTGAAGGTAGCAAAAAAATGGAGATGGACAAATAATATTCAACTTTCTCCAGTAAAAATAGAAAATAGTCTAAAGTTGGGGATTAATGCTTCTCCACAATATGAATTCAGAATAAATATCAAAGGATTAAAAGAAATATATAAGTTAGCTGGCCCTCTTGCAGATAAAAATAAAGATAAATGCATTCAATTTAATATAAAAAGGTCTAATCTTTTCTTAAAGGGGGGCTATAAATTGAGGAGCAAGAATACAAAATTTAAAATACTAAAATATATAAAAAAAAATAAAAATGTAACAACAACTCAACTTCAATTTATAGTTAAGATTGGAACAGATGTGATTCTAGATCATTTACATCGATTAGAAAAATTAGGAAAGATTATTAAAAAAAGAATGGGAAAAAGATATATTTGGAATATAAAATGACAATAAATGCAGATTATGAATATTTGAATGCACAAAAAGAATATCTTAGTGCAAAAACTGATGAGGAAAAACTAAAAGCAATAGAAAAAATGTTACAAACAGCACCGACACATAAGGGAAGTGAAAATTTGAGAGCTAATTTAAGAGCGAGATATAAAAAATTAAAAGAAGCAATTGAAAAGAAGAAAAAGCAGAAAAAATCATCAGGGAAAAAAGAAGGAATAAAAAAAGAAGGAATTCAGGTAGTTTTAATTGGCTTAACTCAATCTGGAAAGTCATCTTTGATTTCTACTTTAACTAATGCCAATCCAGAAATTACAGGAAATTTTTACACAACAAAACAAGAAACAATAGGAACTCTTTATTATGAAGGAATTAAGTTCCAAATTATAGACATGCCTGCAATAAACCACGAAACTTTTGATTCTGGTTTAGCAAATACAGCAGATATTTTGTTAATTATCATAACAAATATTCATGAATTAGAACAAATTTTTCCCTTCCTTGAAAAAACAACAGGAAAAAGAATAATAGCTTTTAATAAATCAGACTTATTATCAGAAGAAGAAAAAAGAAAAATTTCTTCTTATCTCGCAAGCAAAAAATATAATTTTGTTTTAATCTCAACAAAAACAAAAGAGAACATAGATGAATTAGAAAAAAAATTATTTGAAAATTCAGGAATAATAAGGATTTATACAAAACAGCCAGGCAAGCCAATAGATTCTAGCCCAGTTATTCTCAAGCCAAACTCAACAGTAAAAGATTTGGCAGAAAAAATTCTTCATGGTTTGTCAAGCAGGATAAAAGAAATCAGGATTACAGGACCTAGCTCAAAATTTCCAAACCAAATTGTAGGTTTAAAGCACATTTTGAAAGATAGAGATATAGTTGAATTTAGAACTGAATAATTATCTCCAGTTTTTTCTAATAGGAGCAATTATTTTTTCTAAATATTCTGTAACAGCATTTTTCAAATCCATAGGATGTAAATTGCTAGAAATATATACTTTTTCTAATTCATTATAGCTAGAAAATTCTAAATCTCCCCCAAATTTTTTATCTCTTTGTATTTTTATTTTTGGAAATCTTGGAAAAATAATTAATCTTGCAATCTGTAAAATAGGATTTTCATCTTTTGATTTCTCAGGACAATAAGCATTTTTTATTGTTTTAGATATTGTCTCAGAAGAGTCCAAAACAGAAACACCTGTTCCTGGAATTGACCTAGACATCTTTTGCCCAGGGCCTTTTAATGAAGTAATTAAAGGAGTATGAACAGCAACAAAATCATATCTTAAAATATCTTTCATATCTTTTCCCATCATATGCACTTTTCTCTGCTCTAAACCACCTTCTGCAACATCTGCATCAAGATACTTGATATCAGCAACTTGCATTAAAGGATACAACAACTGAGAAATTGTGGCATGCTCAATATCTCTTGCTATTTCCTGCATACTTCTTAATCCTCTATTAATCGTAGAAGCTTGCGCTAATCTCATCACATCTAATTGATAATTTTTATCAAACTGAAAACTGCTTCCTAAAACAATTTCTGCTTTCAAACCAATTGCTTTAATAGTTTTTTTCCAATTTTCCATTTCTTTCTTAATCTCTTCTTCAGAACCTTTTCTGTTTAAAAAAGAATGAATATCTGCAAGCAAAACCTTGATTTTAAATCCTGCTTTTTCAAAATCCATAAGTTTGGTTATAGTAACAAAATGCCCTAAATGCATTGGTCCTGAAAGTTCATAACCACAATACACAACAGGCTTTTTCTTTTCTTTTAATATTTTTAATAATTCTGATTCTGTAATTATTTCAGCTGTATTTCTTTTTATCAACTCAAATCTTTTTTCTGTTTCCATTTTTTCTTTTAAATTAAAATCTCCTTATTGCTTTAATATAACCTTTTCCTATCAGCGCATAAATATCCTCGTCAATTTCGTCATGCAAAACAACATCTCGCTCATCATACTTGTTAATATGATAAATAAAATTTTGGGGCTTGACTGTTCCTTGCTGTCTTGCTTTCTTTTCAAGATGGTATTGTGAGTCTAACTCTCTTGTTATTACCACTCTCCCCGCCCCTCTTGCTTTAGTTGCTCTAACAACCGGACTCATATTTAAAAAAGAAAACTTTAATTATTAAATCTTTCTCTATAAAGCATGAAACAAACTTTGTTTAAAACTTCATTAATAATTTCAGTTTTAGGGATCTTCATTTTGTTTTTATTATCTAATCTAATCCAACCAAAACAAGTTTCTAGCTATCAGGAACTTAAAATAAATGAGCTAGTAAAAACACAAGGCAAAATAATCTCAATTAAAAGTTATGATGATTTCAATATAATAACTTTAGATAACAATCTAACAATAACTTGTAACTGCAATTTCAAAGAAAATCAAGCAATAGAAGCCCAAGGAAAAGTTGTAGAATATAAAAACCAATTGCAAATCCAGGGAAATAAAATTCAAGAAATATAACAAAAATGATTCAGCTAATTTACCTAATTTTAGCTTTAATTTTAGGAATCATAGCAGGAACAATAACAGGCTTATTGCCAGGAATCCACATAAATCTTGTCTCCACTTTTTTAATTGCCTCATCAGCTTTTTTCCTTACTTTTACTCAACCAATTATTCTAGTTATATTTATAGTTTCAATGACAATTACTCACACATTTGTAAGTTTTCTTCCTTCAATTTTTTTAGGAGCTCCTGACGAAGATTCTGTCTTAAGTGTATTGCCAGGGCACGAATATTTATTAAAGAAAAAAGGGTATGAAGCAGTAATTTTAACTTTATATGGTTGTATTTTAGGAATTATAATTATTTTGCTTTTCACCCCTGTTTTTATTTTTATCTTGCCCAAAATTTACTCTTATCTGAAATTTGTAATGTTCTTCATTCTAATTTTTGTAAATTTCTATTTAATAACAAAAGAAAAAACTTCTAAATTAACAGCTTTTATTATCTTTTTAGTCTCGGGGTTTTTAGGTTTAGCTACTTTAAATCTACCTATAAAAGAATCTCTTTTGCCTTTATTAACTGGATTGTTTGGCTCTTCTTCATTAATAACTTCAATAATAAAAAAACAAAAACTACCAAAACAGCATATAACAAAATTAAAAGAAATTAAAATAACAAAAAAAGAATTAGTTCATTCTTCTTTAGCTTCAATATTATCAGCTCCTCTTTGTGCTTTTTTGCCTGCTCTAGGAACAGGGCAAGCAGCTGTTATAGGCTCAGATATTGTAGGAGAAATGAATAGAAAAAAATTCTTGATTTTGCTTGGAAGTATAAACACAATAATAGCTGGCTTATCTTTCATAACTCTCTACTCAATCCAAAAAACAAGAACAGGAACAGCAGTTGCAGTCAGCAAATT
>Ga0066639_10002333_pt1 | contig 16611 bp, 12 predicted proteins | sample CryGeyCG2114_010_2_FD_59504 | JGI IMG/M metagenome (GOLD analysis project Ga0066639, IMG submission 59504) | Groundwater microbial communities from aquifer - Crystal Geyser CG10_big_fil_rev_8/21/14_0.10 | ecosystem: Environmental > Aquatic > Deep subsurface > Groundwater | place: USA: Utah...
TTGAACCATCGACCCCAACGTTATAAGCGTTGTGCTCTAACCCCTGAGCTATAGGCGCGTATGTGGGAGCAACGGTATGGATCTGCAGAGTCCATAGGGAGGTGTGACTATGCTAAATCATGGGGTAGTATAACAAAGGAACCTTGATTTTTCAAGTATATATGCTATACTCGGGCATATATTCATGGATGAGATATATGGCTGATTTATCATATCATATAGAAGAAAAAGACGCTTTGAAGCGTCTTGACGTTTTTATTGCGGAGTGGCAAGGAATAAGCCGTACCAAGGCCCAGGGATTGATCGCCGATGGAGCAATTCAGCATAATGAAAGTGTTGCCACAAAGGCAAGCAAAAGTCTCGCCACTGGGGATGTCATTGTATACACCCCACAGCCCTCGAAACAGCTGCCCATTGCTCAGGAAGCTACGTCTGAGGACGTGGTGCACGATCTTGTAATACTGGAAGAGACATCTGACTATATGGTGGTGGTAAAACCCGCTGGCATGCTCACGCATCCAACCGAGGCGAACGAGCCACATACCGTAGCTCACTGGGTGGTCGCACATGATCCTACTATTTCCGGTGTAGGGGAAAACGCTGCACGTCCGGGTATTGTGCATCGCCTTGATAAGGGTGCGTCAGGTATTTTGGTTGTAGCAAAAACACAGGAGATGTTTGGTGTACTTAAAAAGCAATTTAAACAACGCACGGTAGAAAAAGAATATGTGGTGTTGGTGCATGGTGTCATTGCCGCAGAAACAGGAAGTATTGATTTTTCTATTGACAGAGGGAAAGATGGACGCATGGTAGCTCGTCCACGGGTTGAAGAGATTACCCTGCAAAAGATGCATACTGTGCAACCTGGAAAAGAAGCCTTCACAGAGTTTCAGGTGTTACAACGGTTTTTACATTATACATTGCTTCGGGTAAAGATCCATACAGGAAGAACGCATCAAATCCGGGTGCATATGCATGCATATGGTCATCCGGTGGTAGGGGATGTGTTGTATCATCAAAAACAGTATGTCAGAAAACAGGCCCCAGTACTGGGGAGACTTTTTTTGCATGCAGCAAAGCTTTGTTTTTCCCCAAAGGGGAAAGATGTCGCAGTGTGTTTTGAGGCACCACTTCCAAAGGAATTATCTGAGTTTTTAGCTGCGTTATCATGACCCTATGATTGATTCAAAAAAAGGAGTGTTCGTGCTTGTCTCTGCCCCTTCGGGAGGAGGAAAGAATGCCATCATTCGTGGGCTTCTTTCTCGATTTCCTGATGCTGTACAGCTGGTGACAACCACGACACGAGAAAAACGACCAGGGGAAAAAGAGGGGGTAGACTATTACTATATTTCAAAGCAGGCATTTCAAGAAAAGAAAGATGCGGATGCTTTTGTTGAGTACAATGAGTATGCAGGCAACTGGTATGGGACACAATGGGAACATTTAAATGCGGCACTCGGACAGTATAGCATTGTGTTTTCCCAAGCAGAAGTGCATGGAAAAAGACATTTGGATGATTTGGGCATTCCTCATATTGCTATTTTTTTGTTACCAGAAAATCTGGATATTTTGCGGAAGCGTATTGAAGAGCGTGGTGGAACGACAGAAGAGTCTATTAAGGAGCGTTTGGAGACCGCAAAGGCAGAAATTGCTGCCTCGAATGGGTATGACCTGCGAATTGTGAATAAAGATGGGTATATTGAGGATACCATTACGGATATTGTGTCCTACCTGGACACAGAGCATGGGTTGACGGTTCATATTGACAAAAAATAGCTATTGCGGTACACTGGTGCCACACAAAAAAATTGATTTTATTTGCGATGTTATGCAGATCCGACACTTTCGGACTACTCTGGCCTAACCTCTCCCATCATTATATGTATGAGTACAGAAAATACCGTGCCACAGCTTTCACCAGGAATGATTGTGAAAGTGTATCAAAAGATTAAAGATGTCAATAAAAAAGGAGAAGAAAAAGAACGTATACAAATGTTTGAAGGGACTGTTTTGGCTGTAAAACATGGGAAAGAGGCTGGAGCAACCGTCACCGTACGAAAAGTATCAAATGGGGTGGGGGTAGAAAAGATTTTTCCTATCAATTCTCCTATTATAGAAAATATCGAAGTGGTTCGTACCATGAAGGTCCGACAAGGAAAAGGATACTACCTCCGTAACTACAAAAAGAAATTAAAAGAAGTAAAAATGAAAGAAGAAGTGACCCCCGCTGCCGCTCCAAAAGAAGATGCCCCAGCAGCGTAACACCAATAAAAAAAGACCCACACCAGTGATTGGTGTGGGTCTTTTTTGTGTAGTTATTTTTTTACTATTTCCTTTTTTCCCTTTTTCTGATTTCCTTTTTTTGCTTGTTGGCTTTCTAGGTATGCTTCTTTCAAATAGCCGCCTGTCAGACTTTTTTTATTTTTCATGATATCTGCCGGGGTTCCTTGGCCAACAATTTCTCCACCGCGGGCACCTCCCTCTGGGCCAAGGTCAATAATCCAGTCAACGCTTTTGATCACATCAAGATTATGTTCAATGGTAATCACGGTATTCCCTTTGTCAACCAACTTGTTTAAGACGCCTAACAACCGAGTAATATCTTCAAAGTGAAGTCCTGTGGTTGGTTCATCCAAGATATAGAGGGTTTTTCCTGTTGAGCGGCGTGATAATTCTGTTGCAAGTTTGATACGTTGGGCTTCTCCGCCGGAGAGTGTCGTCGCTGATTGTCCCAAATGTACATAGCCCAGCCCAACGTCGCGTAATACTTTGAGTTTGTCAGCAATCGCCGGTATGTCGCTAAAAAATTTATGTGCTTCTTCGACAGTCATTTGTAATACATCAGCAATATTTCTGCCACGATAGTGAATTTCAAGTGCTTCTTTATTATATCGTTTCCCTGCACATTCATTACATTCTACAAATACGTCGGTGAGAAATTGCATGGGAATGCGGCGGTATCCATCACCAGAACATGCTTCACAGCGTCCGCCGCCTTTTACATTGAAACTAAACATGCCTGCGCCATAGCCACGCATACGTGCTTCGGGTTGGTTGGTAAAGAGATCACGGATAGCGGTAAACACTCCCGTATACGTGGCAGGATTGCTGCGCGGTGTTCGCCCAATTGGACTTTGGTCAATGGAGATTACCTTATCAATATGAGTAATACCTTTGATACTTTTGTGTTCTCCTGGTTCTGCCTTGGCACGGTAGAATTTTTTGGAGAGTGCGCGGGCGAGGGTGTCAATCACAAGGCTTGATTTTCCCGAACCAGAAACCCCAGTAACACAAATAAATGTCCCAAGTGGAAATGAGGCAGAAACATTTTTGAGGTTAAATGCTTTTGCCCCAAGAATCTCAATGGCGTCGCCACTTCCTTTTCTATATTTTTTAGGCGATGGTATTTCTCTTTTCTTTGACAGATATTGCCCGGTAATAGATGCCGGTTGTTTTTTCATTTGTGCGGCAGTCCCGGATGCAATGATTTCTCCGCCGTAGGTACCGGCACCTGGCCCCACATCAATGACAAAGTCAGCAGATTCAATAGTTGCCTGATCATGTTCTACGACAATGACGGTGTTGCCAAGATCTCGCAAATTTTGCAGTGTTTGAATGAGTTGCATATTGTCCTTTGGATGCAACCCTACGGATGGTTCGTCAAGAATATAAATGACATCGGTCAGTCCGGTAGAGAGCTGCGTTGATAGGCGAATGCGTTGTGCTTCTCCGCCGGAGAGTGTGGTCACCGAGCGGTTTAACGCAAGGTAGGGGAGGCCTACTGAGCGAAGGTTGGTCAGCCGTTCATGGACTTCTTTGATAATTGGTTCGGCAATGGCAAGATCAGCTTTTTTAATGGCTTTTTGTAGTGCACCTGTTTTGTTTTTTGGTGAAAAGAATGCAATGGCATCCCCAACACTCATGTCAACAATGTCTGCAATGCCTAACTCGCCAATGCGTACAAATCGGGATTGTGTTTTGAGTCGCTTTCCTTCACACATGGGGCAGATAGTTTCTCGCATGTATTGTTCAATTTCTTTGCGGATATATTCAGAATCTGTTTCTGCGTGGCGTGTCACCAAATTTGGGACAATACCTTCAAACAGTATTTTCTTTTGTCCCATGAGATATGTTTGTGTCCCCGTGCCAAAGTAGAGAATATCCATAACGTCTTGCGGGAGATCTTCTGCTGGAATATTTGTAGAAAAGCCATGTGCCGCGGCAATGGTTTCAATAATTTTTTGGTATTGTGCCTGGTTTCCTACAATACGTGTCCAGGGTTGAATCGCTCCTTCTGCCAGTGTGAGCCGTGGGTTTGGAATCACAAGATCTGTATCAACGTCCAAGGTGTATCCAAGTCCGGTACATCGTGGGCATGCACCATATGGGCTGTTGAAACTAAAGCTCCGTGGCTCAATAGGTTGAAAGGTTTTTCCTGTTTTTGGCGAATAGGGCAGTGTTGAAAAGATGTCTTCTTTACCAGACTCTTCGTCAATAAGAATCAAAAAGCCGTTTGAAAGATCAAGCGCTTTGTCCACCAACTCTGGGATATTTAATTTTCTGCCAGAGTTAATGCGACCAATCAATACATCGATATCGTATGTTTTGTCTGCTTCAAAGCGATATTTTTTGATTTCAATAAGTGATAAAAATACGCCGTTGACGCGGACTGTTTTATATCCAGATTGCTCAATGTTTGCGATGAGTCCTTTTGGTTTAATGGTTTGTGCTTGTGCCAGAGGAGAGAGAATCAGGAGGTCACCATTGTGTGGTGCTCGTTTTCGAATGATTTCAGATACTTCTCCTGCACTATAGTGAATGACAGGCGTGTTTGTTTCTGGGTCATATTGCACACCCAGGCGGGCAAACAAGAGGCGCAGGTAGTCGTATATTTCTGTCACTGTTCCAACCGTTGAGCGAGGATTTTGTGATACGTTTTTTTGATCAATGGCAATGGTTGGTGATAAGCCCTGAATTTCGTCAACGTCAGGCTTGTCCTGAATATCCATAAATTGGCGTGCGTAGGCAGAGAGGCTTTCTGCATAGCGTCGTTGTCCTTCTGCATAAATGGTATCAAAGGCAAGCGAGGATTTTCCAGACCCAGAGAGTCCCGTGATCACTGTCAGCTTATTTTTAGGAATCTTAATTGAAACATTTTTCAGGTTGTTGACACGAGCATTCGTAATCGAAATGTATTTTTCTGACATAGTTTCAATAAATATTATGTACCACTTAAGTTATTTTCACTGCAGTCTGCTGCATCTGTGGAGTCACCCATCGCAGGAAATTGGTCTCGGGTGATAATGATATCGCAGCGTGCACCTTTTTCAAGATCCGTGAGTGAAAATAAATTGTCTCTTTGTAAGTTGGGTATTTTTTGTTTCAAAGAGGCAAGGTGATCTTCATGAAATTCAGCAAATCCTTCGCATCCACACCGAAAGTCTGGAGAATCACTGGAACAATTTACATTTGCCGCACCAACTTCTTCTTCCCATACTTTTTTGGATAGGTTGACACTACATTGGGAGGACCCTGCCCGCAGCCTGCCAATAGCGTGAAAGTCATCGTCTCCTCCTATAGTTCCTGTGTCGTTGATTTCTGCTGCAATATAAAATCCAACCAATCCGCCACTTCCTGAACAGATATTGGATCGTGGTTTTTCTGTAAACACATAAAATTCTGTGGAGCCGCTTATGCGAGAGTCTATACCAGAAGACTTAATAGTACTTCCATCATTACACAATGCAATAAGCAACATGTCATTGTCAACTGCACGACTTTCGCCAAATATCCCTTTCATAGTAATATTTCCAGAAAGGACACCGCGGGTACACGTGGACGGTTTGGTATCTTCTTCTTTTACACACACTTTTCCAGGTTCACAATACGATCCTAAGCAGGAGGTCTCTCTTCCCGGAGCAGTCAAATATTCAAATCCACAGGTAGCATCTTGTGGGCGTACGTCCCAGTTTTTTATTTTACTTGCAGCGGCAACTTTTTGTTCTTTTGTGGTGTGTGTGTTATCTTCTACAAATTTGGCAATACCAACGGTTGATGATGGCAGTTCAAAACAATATTGTGCTTGCACTCGTGCCTGTTTAATCAGCCACGCTTGTGGAAGGCGTATGTTTACCAGTTGTGGGTTAATAGTATTTAAAATAGTGTACGAAAGAAGCGCGAGTATGAGACCAACGATGGCACCACCAATGCGTTTTTTGGCAGTTTCAATGGTGGATGTGTTCCCCCCAGACATGGTCCATTGCAGCCCTCCTACAATGATAACAATGACTGAGACAATGGACGCAACCATAATCCCATATTGGTATATGAATTGGATAAATTCTCCTATATGTCCAAACTGTTTTTTCCCACCAAAGGAAATTTGTGTGACGGTTTGTCCCGCTGGAAGGCAAAATCCCATTTGTTCGGGTTCTTTGCCTGGCTGCACAATGGTGCCACAGATACCTAGTGCGTCAGCACCGGTATAAAAACCCTCTGCTGCAACTTGGTCAGTAGGCGCCGTGAGCGTGTCTTCGAGAGGGGTCAGTATGTTTTTTCTTTCGCTGATACACTCTGCTTTTGTAAAACAACGTGGATCTACCTGCGCATGGGTAGGTACGGGAAACAACACGGCAATCAGGGCACACACAACAATGGCAATATGTCGAGGAGTGGAGCGTGTTGTTGTCATCATAGAAAAAAATTATTGTTGCAATGACTGAACAATTGCATCATCCCAGGCACTCAGTGGGACGCTGCCTTCCAGTTTTTGTTGGTTGATAATGTAGGTAGGCGTGCCTCGCACACCAACGGTAAGCCCATCTTGGAAATCTTGGTCAATAGCGGCGGCATATTTTTCTGTGTCAACACAAGTGTTGAACTGTCTGGTGTTGAGGCGGAGTTTGAGTGCGTACGAAAACAGGGATTCTTCGTCAAGTTTTTTTTCTGTAAATACGAGGTTGTAGTATTCCCAAAATTTTCCTTGTTCGTGAGCACATTGCGCCGCAAGTGATGCCTTGCGTGCATGTGGGTGGATGCTCTCAATAGGGAAGTGTTTGAAAATGATTTGGGTTGCAGGGGAATATGTTTCTTTTATTCGTTCAAATGTTGGGTAGGCCCGTTGGCAGAACGGGCATTCAAAATCAATAAAAGCGACTATGGTGACAGTCGCGTCTGGGTTGCCAAATCGTGGATTATGGTCGTGAATAAGAGAAGCAATTGGTTGCGTCACCACTGAAGCTGACGCTGCACCACGAAGCTCTGGTGAGATGGTGAAATTTTCTTGAAAGGATTTTGCAAGCTCTTGTTGTGTGGTGGCATCGCCGTATTTGCCAAGCCAGAGGTAATAGCCAAAGTATGCCGTAAAAAAAAGAACCACAATACCAACAAACCCCAGCAATAGTAAGAGTACTATTTTTCCGATCTGTATATACCATCGTGTTGGGGTGGTTTTTTGTTGTGGAGAAAGAGTTTCCATACCGTCATTTTAGAACAGATACAGTATAGCATAAAATCAGATATGTCAACAGGTGCCACACTCTCGGGTTTTATCCTGGGAAACGATACCCCCAAAGAGATTTCTTCCCTGTGTTTTTGCTATTAGCGTGAAGCAAGTAGTATATTTTTTATGTATTGGTGGTTTGGAAGGATCCGATTGTCTGAGCGATCTTTACGAAATGTTCTCACTCCACGAATCTATAGAGCGAGTTTCGGTCCCCCAACACTTTTGGTCCTTCCTTGCCTCGCCGGCATGCCGGTTGGTGTTAAAAGGAGTGGTAAGTAATTCTAGCGAGAACTTTTAAGATATAGCTTTCTCTCACTTTTCTCCCTTACTTTTTGCCATCAAAAAGTAACAAAAAATGTTGGGGGAGAAGAACTCGTGCTTTATACATGAAGAGTCACATCGACATGTACAAAGGGCACTCAAACAGCTTCTCCCCCAAACCCCCAGGCGTATACATTACGTTTTTCGCCCTGGTGAGTGACTATGAATTTATAAATAATATGTTAATTCATACCTTGCATGCCGGCAGGCGGGATTCCTATCTCTTAATTCTGCATTCTACATTTTTTTCCTATACGAAAGTTGGAGGCCTTTATTTGTCATTTCAAACCCAGTTACATCAAGCGTGCCATCGTGGATCGCCTGGTGGCAGGTTTTGCAAATAGGGAGGAGGTTGTATTTGTGATTTTTGGGGATATGGTCAATATAGCCATCTGCATTGGCGGCGTGTTGGGGTTTAATGTGGTGGGTATCTTCCACATGGTCTTCGCAGATGGCACAGGTGCTCAGATACAAATCTGGGTGGTATTTGCTTTGTTCTTTTTTAGTAAGTCGTTCCAGGGTATCAAAATCATTGGCAAGTTCTTTGCGTATACGCATGGCTTCTTGTAAAAAGGTTTCGTCCATGTGGAGCGATTGGGCAAATTCTAATCCATAAATGCTGCTACCACTTCCCGCCTGCAATGTTCTGTCAAAAATGAGCGTGTCTGTCGCATCGTCATATCGGACAGCAAGGTGCACCCGTGCAATGTGCTGTGTGGACTGGAGTAATGGAAGGGTATTGAGTTGGTGGAGGTGCGTGGTAAAGAGGAAAAGTGCGCCAATTTCTGTGAGGCGAGTAATTGTCGCACTGACAATGGCGATGGCCGAGAGTGTTTCTGTGCCATGACTAATTTCATCTCCCAATATAAGGCTCCGTTTGGAAGCACGATTAAAAATATTTTTTACCTCCATCATTTCAACGGCAAACGAGGAAAGACCTTTTTCAAAGTTGTCTTTGGAGACAATACGAGTGAATAATTCTTTAAACAAAGTAAAACGCATCTGTGTGGCAGGGACAAAAAATCCCGCCTGCGCCAGCACTACCGCAACACCAATACTTTTCATGAGGGATGACTTCCCGCTGGAATTAATTCCATAGAGAAGTATTCCCCGGATGTCAGTGTCTGGTGCGTCTGTATAGATAACATGGTTTTTGTGTGATGCACTGATCATTTTTTTTGCGCCGCAGACGATATCATTTGGTACGTAAATGCCGTTTTCTTCCCTGGCTTCTACCAGTGGATGACGCAGGCCGGTTATTTCAAAAAATGCTTCGTCATGCGACACAATTTCTGGTCGGACCAGATTATGTTCCGCGGCAGACTTTGCCGTGCTCACTGCCACGTCAATGCTTGAAATAACCGAGACCAATTGTTCAAAATGTTTTCCGTATACCGTATCCAGTTTGTGGAGTTCTTGTATGTAGAGTTCTTTTGTCAGTCCAATAATACGGCTTTGCAGGAGGGTGATTTCTTCGGAGATCGTATCAATGATGGGGGCGGTTAGTTTGACGTTTGCTTTTTGTACCTTTGTGGTAAAGTCGGAAAATGCATAGACAGTACCATCGAGTGAAATGTAGCTTTCTTTGAGCGCCTGCTCAATTAAAAAGTAGCGACTTTTCGTCATGTGAATATAATGTCCTTCTTTATCAAGTTGTTTAATCACAACATACCCGTCGTTTCCAAATAGCTGTTGTTTTTCCAATAGGTCTAGCAGGGCTTGTCGGATTGCTAATAACTTTTCTTCTTGTGCTTGTTTTTTTGTGAGTAAGGTATCAAGTTCTGCATGAAATCCGGGAGAAAAAATACTGGTATACACGTCTTTGAGCATGACTTGTGCCGACTGTTCCAGGTCAAATGTTTGGGTGATATATGTGATGCATTGTTGGAGTTGTTGTTTTTCTGCGAGGAAATGTGGCAATAGTGGTGTCTCAAGCGCGTCAATCTCTTCCATGATTTCTTCTGTTGCGAGAAGCGTGTCATACAAAAAATTTATTTCAAATGGGTGGAGTCTGCCAATAGTAATGCGGCGCATGATCCGTTCAATGTCATACATTTTTTTGAGTGATGTATCAATTCGCACAAAGATGGGGTGTACTACTTCTGCAAGTGTATATCGGTCTATAATGGTTTGCTCGTCACAGACTGGGTTACAGAGTCGTTCTTTGAGCAGTCTCTTCCCCATACTTGTTGCCGTGCGGTTGATAGAAGAAAAAATTGTGGGTTCTCCCGGAATAGGGGAACACATATTGAGCTGCTCGAGTGGGTTATTGCCCAGGTACAGCAGTTGTTCTGCCTGCAACAGTGTCGGTCGTCGCATGTTTTCAATAACACGATAGTCATGTGTCACAATAAATTCAATAAGCAGTGCCAACGCCTCTGTGGTGAGTGGTTTACGTTCTAGGTCTAAAAATTCTATAGGGGAAAGAAATGACTGGATGGCGTATGTTTGTTTCAGGAGTTCATTTTGGTAAGGTATTTTGAGTCGTTTGGTATTTACCTTGGTATGTTGGTCTCCCTGTTTTTCAATGTATCCAAGGACTTCTTCTATCATGGATGGGTCTGTGCAGGTCACAATAAGTTCTGTTCCCTGATGGGTTTGGAGAAGTTGAAACATTTCATCAAGCGCGAGTGTTTTATCTTCTCTATTTCCATGGATTTCAAATAAGTAGCTTTTTCCTGTGGTAATGTCAACGGCAGCATATCCGGCAGAAAAGATATCATTGTGTCTGTCTACAACAATAGAGGAAACGAAGTTGTCATCGTGGTCAAGTGTGTAGTCAAAATTTACTCCCGGGGAAAGAATGCGGTCAAAATAGCGTTCCACCTGTGGTGGTGTTCCTTTTTGTCGGATAATAACAAGGGTATACTTTTTTTCTTGCAAGAGGCGACTGATGTATCGGTCAAATGTGGCCGTTGGAAATCCCGCCATGAGCGGATTTTTGATAGAATTTTTTGCAATGGTTTTGTTTTTTCTGGTGAGCTGCATGTTCAGTATTTCGGCAACTTCTTTGGGGTTTCCTTTTTTTTCTGTTTCGTTGTCTATCCCATATACTTCAAAAAAGGAACCCACTTCCATGAGGACAATGGTGTGTTCTCCAAATAGGTTTTCTACATAGTCCCCAATATCAAAATAGATCTCAATGAGTGATCGATCTGTATCTTGCAGGAGGGTGTTTATGTATTCTGTGTGGGTCATTTTCTTGTATTGTTGCCAAAATCAAGGGGTATTTTAGGCCCAATTATTGTACCATAGGTGGGAGGGAAGACCAACGATGTGAGATGTCTTGACGAATAGTAGTTTTTATACTATAGTATTGCAGTACAAAAGAGGCAGTCGATGCCTGAAAAGTCGGTATTGCCGGCACAGGATACCTGCTCTCTATGTTAGGGGTCACATGGCCTCATCTAATTATCCCTCATTTCTACACTGTATTCCTCTTCCCAACCACTTGGGAGGCGAGTGGAAAGAGGCACAAGGAATATATACTATGAAGCTACCAAGTATTATAGAGATGCTCCAAGCAGGTGTTCACTTTGGACACCAAAAGTCTCGTTGGCATCCGAAAATGGCACCGTACATTTTTACAGAACGCCATGGGGTTCACATTATTGACCTCGAAAAAACACAAAAAGAGCTTGAAGTCGTCCTTGCCCAAGTACAAGCATTGGCGGCACAAGGGAAACGTATTTTGTTTGTGAGTACAAAGCCACAGGCAAAGGAGATTGTAAAAAAAGCAGCAGAGTCATGTGGCATGCCTTTCTTGGTTGATCGTTGGATCGGCGGGATGCTGACAAATTTTCCAGAAATTAAAAAATTGATTCGAAAATACAATACCTTAAAAGAACAACAAGCCTCTGGTGAGTTAGAAAAATATACCAAGAAAGAACAACTTGACATTGCAAAAAATTTGCTCAAAATGGATGAATACGTTGCGGGGCTTGCCACGCTTGACAAGATGCCAGACGTATTGTTTGTCCCTGCTGTCCAAAGAGAAAAGACGGCTATGACAGAAGCGGCCACCATGGGTGTCCCTGTTATTGGCGTCTGTGACACAAATGCAAATGTGAGACATGTTGAATATGTCATTCCTGCAAATGATGATGCGGTTAAATCAATTGATATGATTGTGAATTTGGTTGCCGAGGCAATTCAAGCAGGGAACAAAGAGTTTGCCAAAAAGCAGACAGCTCTAGACACAGGAAAAGAAACGACTGTGCAGGCTGACATGGATAAGAAATTTGGTGACACAGAAGAAGCCGCCGCCAAGGCATAACGTCTGGGGCGATTCTTTCAAACGTACAAATAATCCAATAATCCAATTCAACATATATGGGTATTAACACACAAGACATCGCAACACTTCGAGATAAAACAGGGGCAGGTATGATGGCGGTAAAAAAGGCATTGGACGAAGCACATGGTGATATGGAAAAGGCCATCGATATTTTGCGAAAAACGGGTGTTGCAAAAGCAGCAAAGCGAGCAGGGAAAATTGCAGCCGAAGGTGTGGTATCAAGCTACATTCACGCAGCAGGAAAGATTGGTGTCCTGGTAGAAGTTAATTGTGAAACAGATTTTGTTGCAAAAAATGAAGGATTTCTTTCATTGGTGGCGGACATTGGGTTGCACATCGCGGCAGCCGGACCAAAATATCTTAGTCCAGAAGAAGTCCCCGCAGAAGAAATGGATCGAGAAAAAGATATATACCGGGTACAATTGCAAAATGAAGGAAAGCCAGCTGAGATGATTGAAAAAATTCTTGAAGGCAAAATGGCAAAGTACTATGGTGACGTATGTTTGTTGCAACAGAAATTTATCAAGGACGAAGAAAAAACAATTGAACAATTGCTTATTGAAAAAACTGGTGAAATTGGAGAAAAAGTAAGTATCCGCCGCTTTGCTCGCTATGAGCTCGGAGAAGGTATTGAAAAAGAAACAAAGAACTTGGCACAAGAAGTTGCTGAGCAGCTGGGAGAGTAATTGACATGTGTTTATAAAGAGAGTGGTAAGCCACTCTCTTTTTTGTTATACTCGTAGAGATTTAGTCGTTAGTAATTAGAATATATATGGCAAAGAAAATTCGTGTTGCAATTAATGGATTTGGTCGCATAGGGCGTCATGCGTTTAAAGTCGCGCGAAAGAAAAAAAACATACAAATTGTGGCAATCAACGATCTGACTGACACAAAAACGTTGGCACACTTACTCAAATATGATACGGCATATCCTGACTTTGAAGAACCTGTGAGTTTTGACGGAGATCATATTATTGTCGGCAAAACAAAGATTGCCATTTTTCAAGAGAAAGATCCGTTAGCGTTGCCATGGAAAAAAATGAAGATCGATGTGGTCATTGAATCAACTGGGTTTTTTCGTACCAAGGAAGCTGCATCAAAGCACATTGATGCTGGGGCAAAAAAAGTAGTGATTTCTGCTCCAGGGAAAGGTGATGGCATTACCTCGTTTGTGCGCGGAGTGAATGACACATCGTATACCAATGAAACTGTTATTGATGGAGCATCATGCACGACCAACTGTGCAGCGCCTGTCATGCAGGTGATGGAGAGTGTGTTTGGGGTCAAGCAAGGGATGATTTCAACCATTCATGCGTATACTACAGATCAGCGACTCCAAGATGCACCGCACTCGGACTTACGTCGAGCGCGTGCAGCCGCGCAAAATATTATTCCTACGTCCACTGGGGCTGCCATTGCCACCACGCGGGTGATTCCCTCACTCAAAGGAAAGTTTGATGGCATGTCGATTCGTGTCCCAGCAATCACCGTATCGCTCACAGATTTTACGTTGGTGCTCAAAAAGAAAGTGACTGCAGAAGAAGTAAACAAAGCACTCCGAAAAGCCGCGAATGGGAACATGAAAGGGATTATTCATATTGTGGACGAGCCGCTGGTGTCGAGTGATTTCATAGGAAGTCCATATTCTTCAAATGTGGATGTCGCGCTGACCAATGTGGTTGGCGGAACGATGGTCAAAATTATTTCTTGGTATGATAATGAATGGGGGTATGCAAACAGATTGGTAGAACTAGTAGAGCGGGTTGGTGCGTAAAGAATAACAGGTACTGATTAGGTCAGCTCATTGCTGATCAGCCATTGGCTGAATTTAAATAGTATGAAATTGCTTAGTCGTCAAAAAAATTTGAAGGGCAAATATGTATTGGTACGTGTGGACTATAATGTGCCACTTACAAAGAATCGCGTCATCGATGACACACGGCTTGTTGCCTCTGTGCCGACTATTGATTATTTGGAAGAAAAAGGGGCTCGGGTCATATTGGTGTCACACTTGGGAAGACCAAACGGAAAAGAAGACCCTGTACTCCGCATGGAGCCGGTAAGAAAAAGGATGGCTGCCCTGCTTGAAAAAGATGTGTTGAAGTTGGAAACCGGAAACTGGCAGCTGAGTAATGCAAAAAAGTTGAAATTAATTGCACAGATTGATGACATGAAAAATGGTGACGTGGCACTAATGGAAAATATTCGGTTTTCTCCTGATGAAGAAAAAAACACGGGCACATTAAGTCAAGAATTGGCCAACCTGGTGGATCTGTTTGTCCTTGATGGGTTTGGTGTGGCACACCGCAGGGCGGCATCTGTCACAGGGGTGGCTAACTATATTCCTGCATACGCAGGGTTGTTATTGGAAGAAGAGATAAAAGGACTGGACAAAGTAATCAAAAAACCAAAAGCACCATTTGTCGTGGTGCTGGGTGGTGCAAAGATTGAAACAAAAATTCCGGTGATGAAGCATCTGCTGCCAAAGGCAGACTCCATGCTTTTGGGTGGGGGATTGGTGAATACCTATCTTAAAGCAAAAGGCTATCGTATTGGTGATTCGTTGTATGATAAGAATTTTACAAAACAAGCACTGACGTATGGTAAAAAAAGAAATGCCATACTGCCAGTTGATGTGCTCGTTGGCACACTGGACGGGAAACAGCATCGTGTGGTAGATATCAAAAAAACCCCGCATCAAATTTGTAAAAAAGGGGAAGGCATTTATGACATTGGGCCAAAAACAATTCAACTGTACGCACAATATATTAAAGAAGCGCAGACATTGGTGTGGAATGGGGCCATGGGGTATTTTGAGCAACAGCCATATCACATTGGAACCATGGCAATTGCTCGCTTGGTAGCAAGCCGCTCAAAAGGAAAGGCCTTTGGTATCATTGGTGGAGGCGAGACATTGCAGGCAATGGACATTGTTGGTATGCGGGACGACATTGATTTGGTATCCACTGGTGGCGGAGCCATGCTGGAGTATTTGGCAGGGGAAACACTCCCTGGAATTGCTGCCTTACAGAAATAATTTTGTATTTTTTTACAAAATATTATATACTTCATGTATGCGGAAGTGTCGTTTTGCATTTTCCATTTCTAATACATACAATATGCCTGTCAAATCTCGCAAGTCAGCATCTGAACAGAGTGCTGCAATACCAAAAACAAAAAAAACAGCAGCTTCATTTGTGGCAGAAGCACCAAACAAGAGTGCTTCCCACGATTGTTGTTTTACCGAAGCCTGTAGCATGCCATTTGTACAACAAGAGGCAGGGTCCATGTTTGGGCGAAAGATTTTGTTTACGCTCTTGGGGATCTTGCTTGCGTATGGAATTGTGTTTGTTGGGACATTGATTCGCAACAATGTAGAAGAATATCGCTATATTGGAAAGGCAGAAAAACAAGAGAGAACCATCACGGTGGAAGCAGAAGGAAAAGTAACGGCAAAGCCTGACATTGCTGTCACAAGCATGGGAATGACTGTTGAGGCAGAGACTGTCGTTGCAGCACAAGAGAAAAATAGTGAAACAATGAATGTGCTCATTGCAAAATTAAAAGAGCTGGGCATTTCAGAAGATGATATCCAAACGACAGATTACAATATTTTTCCACAATACAATTATACCGAAGACGCTGGTCGTGAACTTCGCGGGTATCAAGTAAGCCAAAATGTGCAAGTAAAAATTCGCGCTGTTGACACCGCCAATGCGGTATTGGCCTTGGCAGGAGAAGTGGGGGCAAATAACGTAAGTGGATTGGACTTTACGCTTGACGACAAAGAAGTATACGTGAACCAAGCGAGAGAAGAAGCTATAAAAAAACTTCGTGAAAAAGCTGACATACTCGGAGAGATGCTTGGTGTCCGAGTCGTGGGTGTGGTAAGCTATGATGAGTTTGAAGCGGGTGGGTATGATCAAGGGTATCCACTGGTCCGGGAGGCCTATGCTTTGGGAGGGAATGGTGGCAGTAGTCCACAAATAGAATCTGGGTCTACAGATATTGTCATGAATATTCGCGCGGTTCTTGAAATAAAATAATTCAACATAATGGGGAGACAGGAATCAGTAGAAATCGGGGGTATTTTCTTTTATATCGTATGAAAAAAACATCCATCAAAAGTATTCGAGCCAGAGAGATTTTGGACTCACGTGGGAACCCAACGGTTGAAGCAGAGGTAGTCTTGGCAGATGGGTCAATGGGAATTGCCAAGGTGCCAAGTGGTGCGTCGACGGGAAAGCACGAAGCATTGGAACTGCGTGACGGCGCAAAGCGTTATGGAGGGAAGGGAGTACTAAAGGCAGTGAAGCGTGTGAACACAGTGATTGCAAAAGAGTTGCGTGGATTTGATGTGACACAGCAGCGGATGATTGATGAAACACTGATTGCGCTCGACGGAACAAAAAATAAAAGTAAGCTGGGTGCAAATGCGATCCTTGGTGTATCACTCGCTGTGGCGCGTGCTGCGGCAGTATCCAAAAAA
>Ga0066639_10002334_pt1 | contig 16610 bp, 16 predicted proteins | sample CryGeyCG2114_010_2_FD_59504 | JGI IMG/M metagenome (GOLD analysis project Ga0066639, IMG submission 59504) | Groundwater microbial communities from aquifer - Crystal Geyser CG10_big_fil_rev_8/21/14_0.10 | ecosystem: Environmental > Aquatic > Deep subsurface > Groundwater | place: USA: Utah...
AGCTCCGATAAAACAAAAGCTGTAGAGAAGATGATAGAAAATAGCACCCCAAGAACAGATTTTTTTCTTTTTGTTATTTTATCCACCGCCATGGCTTCTCTGGGAATTATGATTTCTTCGGTACCGGTTATTATAGGAAGTATGCTTATAGCTCCAATGCTTTATTCAATTCTTTCTATAGGTATGGGTCTTTCTATATCTGATAACAAACTTTTAAAAAGATCTTTTTTGACATTTTTTAAATCGGTTTTATATGCGGTGGGAGCCTCTGTTTTAGTTTCAATATTTTTTGTTGACAGACAATCTCTTGTGAATTTAGATATCATAATTAGAACAGAGGTTGCTTTGATAGATTTGGGTATCGCTATAATAGCAGGTATAGCAGCTTCTGTTGCTTTGGTTAGACCTCATCTAAATGAATCGATTGCAGGGGTTGCTATATCTGCCGCGCTTGTCCCACCTTTAGCTGTTGTTGGTATTGCTATAACAACATTAAATTGGGATTTATTTAGAGAGACACTTCTTCTTTTTATTGTTAGTTCTTTTGGTATTGTAGTTTCCAGTCTTATAGTTTTTGTTATGCTCAATTTTTCAACAAAGAAAACTATAATTGAGAAGGTCATAAAAGAGGAGGACAAGGAAATTGAAAAAGAAAGTGTAACAGAATAATAAAAAATTCAAAAATAAATTTTATTATATAAATTGAAGGCTCGGTTATGTAACCAACATAACCGAGCCTTTGTTTAGTGTTTTTTGTTTTCCTTGTTTCCTCCAAATATTGTAGAAAAGGCTTTTGTAATCAATTCCAAAAGGAAAAGATTAAACGAAAATCTAAAAAAATTCTACCAGAAGTTTTTGAAAAAAGGTTGCAATGAAGCAATTATTTTGATATAGTCTTTGTTAGGTCGTCTTTGTCAGCTTAACTTTGAATCTAAATAATATGGACGAAACAAATACAAATCCTGCTATGGATCCTATGACAGAAGAGAAAAAGAAAGAAGAAGGAATGGAAGTTCCTGCCGAAGAAACTGCTTCTACTGAAGAAGCTGCTGCTTAATTTTTTTATTAAGCTAAACTAGTTTAGTCCACAAAACCCGTACAATCTGTGCGGGTTTTGTGTTTAATGTAATTTAGCTTTTTGTTGTTTTGGGTATATAATTGCTTTGTCTATTTATAAGTTAATTCACTTATTTTTATGTGGTATATAATATTATTTATATTGATACTTATCGCTATTAGTATAAAACAGATAAATCAATACGAGAGAGGTGTTAAATTTACTTTCGGTAAATTTAGTAGTGTTATGCAACCTGGTTGGAGAATTGTTTGGCCTGTCATTCAGATATATCAAAAAGTGGATATTAGAGTAAAAGCTGTAGATGTTCCAGATCAAAATGCTATTACAAGAGACAATGTTTCTGTTAGGGTAAATGCGGTTATTTATTACAAAGTTGGAGAAGTAGAGAAAGCTATTATAGAAGTAGAAGATTTTAGATATGCAATATCTCAATATGCTCAAACCACAATGAGGAATATTGTAGGAGAGGTTACTTTGGACGAGCTTCTTTCAAGTAGAGATAAGATAGCCGATAGAATAAGGGAGATTGTTGATAAAGAAACAGATGCTTGGGGGCTTATAGTTTCTAATGTCGAGTTAAAAGATGTTAGCCTTCCTCCAGATTTAGAAAGGACTATTGGTAAGCAGGCAGAAGCTGAAAGAGAAAAGAGGGCTGTTATAATAAATTCTGAAGGAGAATTAGCTGCTTCACAAAATCTAGCAAAGGCAGCTGAAATGCTAGCAAGATCTCCTGGAGCACTTCATCTTAGAACATTACAATCAGTTAATGATATGTCGTCAGATCAAAGTAATACTGTTGTTTACATGATTCCTATGGAAATTTTGAAAGCATTAGAAGGTTTTAAAAAATAATTGATATAAAAATGAAAAAAATATCATATATAATAATATTGTTACTTATTTTGGGCCTTATTTATTTTTTGGTAAATAAAGATTCAAAAGTGGCTACCAATTTTCAGGAATGTGTTGCTTTTGGAAATCCCGTAATGGAATCTTATCCAAGACAATGTAGAGACGGAGACAATCTTTTTGTAGAAGAAATTGGAGATTTTCAGTATAAAGATTTATTAAAAGTTACATCTCCTAAATCTGGAGACCTAGTCTCTTCTCCTTTGGTTATCAAGGGAGAGGCTAGAGGGTATTGGTTTTTTGAAGCCAGTTTTCCGGTTAGACTTTTGGACGAAGATAGAAATGAGATAGCTATAGGTGTTGCTCAGGCAGAAGCTCCTTGGATGACAGAGGATTATGTTCCATTTAGTGTCACTATTAATTTTCAAAGTGGAGTAGGGGATATAGGTTATATTATCTTCGAAAAAGATAACCCTTCTGGGTTACCGGAAAACGCTGATTCTGTATTGATGCCAGTATTTTTTGAGAAATAATAATTTGTTATAATTCGGTCTATTATAATTTTAAGTTTATATAGAAAATGAAAAAAAGTATCATTATTGTTTTAGGTATTATTGTTTTAGTAGGAGGGTATTATTATTTCAGTAAATCTAAAGATTCAACTGAAGTTGCTACTTTTGAAAATATTGACACCACAACTGAAGAAAAAATTAATAGTTCCATTTTAGATTTAGCTAAAAGAGGTGGAAATTATGAGTGCTCTTTTTCTAATATAACAGGAGTCGGAACATCAGATGGAGTCGTTTATATATCAGGTGACAAAATTAGAGGTAATTTTGTCTCTAATGTGTCGGCAGTTAATATGGTAGTTAAGAGCTATATGATAAGTGATGGCGTTTCTATTTATACTTGGACAGATATGACTTCTCAGGGCTATAAAGTTCCAGTAGAACAAGGGGCTACAGAACAGAATACTTCACAGTCATTTGACTACGGTCAAAATCTTGAGTATACGTGCAAGGGTTGGGTAGTAGATCCTTCGGTTTTTAATCTTCCTTCTGAGGTTGAATTTATAGAAGCTTAAATAAATTTTATTTCCAATAAGGTTGCAATATTGAAATATCTCGGTAGTATTGTAATTATGAGTAATGTTTTAAATCAGTTAAATTTTTATTCTTGGTTTATAGAAAATGGTGTCGGTATTTTATCTATTCTTTTAGTTGCTTATATAATTCAGAAAATCACCCAAAAGTTTATAGAAAAATTTATCAGAAGCGTTATTCCCCAAGGTAGACTTTCCAAAGAAGCTGAGAAGAAAAGGGAAGATACCTTGATTCAAATAGCAAACACATCAATCTATATTATTATATGGACAATAGCCTTTCTTATGGCTCTGTCTGAGGCAGGGGTTGATATAGGACCTCTTTTAGCAGCCGCAGGTGTAACTGGTGTGGCTATTGGATTTGGAGGTCAATATCTTATAAAAGATGTTATTTCTGGTTTGTTTATAGTAATAGAAAACCAATATAGAGTAGGTGATGTTGTTTGTTTTGATGGTACCTGTGGTTTGGTAGAGAATGTAACCTTAAGGATGACAACATTAAGAGATCTAGATGGTACTGTTCATCATGTTCCTCATGGTGAAATAAAAAAAGTTTCTAATTTATCTAAAACTTTTGCTAGGGTAAATTTAAATGTTGGAGTTTCTTATTCTTCTGACTTAGATCATGTTATTGCCGTTATAAATAAAGTTGGGGATGATTTGTTTAATGATCCTGTTTGGAAAGATTCTATAATTAGTCCTCCTAAATTTTTGAGGGTAGATGAATTCGCTGATTCAGCTATAGTGGTAAAAATTTTAGGAGATGTAAAACCTTTAAAACAATGGGATGTTGCGGGTGAACTTAGAAAAAGAATTAAAATAGCATTTCATAAAGAAAAAATAGAAATCCCTTTCCCTCAAAGAGTTGTTCATAATCCTAATGTGTAATATTTAATTAATAAATTACGTGAAAAAAATAATATTTTTATTTCTGTTATTATTCTTACCTTTGATATCTTTTGGTCAGGAAGTACAATCTGATTCTTTTGAAATAATTAAGGCAAGGGTATTAGAAATTTTATCTGAAGAACAGAGAATTATACCAGGAACAAACACAATCTCTAACTTGCAGTATTTAAAGGCTGAAGTTTTGGATAGTTCGAAAAAGGGTCAAATTATAGAGATAGAAAATGACTTATTTGATCTGGGTGTTGGGGATAAATTCTTCTTTAGTTACATATCCACCCCACAAGGAGGTGAACTCTATTCCATTAGAGATATAGATAGACAAAACCCTATTATATTCATGGTTCTTTTATTTATTTCTATTGTGATTTTATTCAGTGGTTTTCAAGGGGTAAGGTCTATATTATCTTTAGCTGCTAGTTTCTTGGTTATTATTTACATTCTTCTTCCTTTGGTGATAAAAGGTTATAACCCAGTCTGGACTAGTATATTTATTGGATCTTTAATTTTATTTTTTGCTATATATTTCACACATGGATTTAATAAAAGATCTTCGATTGCTTTTGGAGGGACAGTTTTAGCTGTTTTATTTACAGGGTTTTTGGCTAAATTCTCTATAGATTTTACTAAACTAACTGGTTTTTTTTCTGATGAAACTGTTTTTTTAAATTTTAACACAGGCGGGACTTTAGATTTTCAAGGTTTGCTTTTAGGGTCAATTATAATAGGTGTTCTGGGTGTTTTAGATGATATTGCGGTCACACAGGTTTCTGTTGTATCGGAACTTAAATCTGCTAATTCAAACTTATCTAAAAAGGATTTATATGTAAAAGCAATAAAGGTTGGCAAAGATCATACAAGCTCTTTGGTTAATACTTTGGTTTTAGCTTATACAAGTGTCTCTTTACCTTTACTTCTTTTAATATCACAATCTGATACCTCCATATTTAAAGTTATAAACAGTGAGGTGTTTTCTACAGAGATAGTAAGAACTGTTGTTGGTAGTATAGGCCTCATTTTGACTGTCCCAATAACAACAATTTTAGCTGTGGTGTTTGTTGGGCAAAATGATGAAATTACTAATTGTGGCCACAATCATTAATGTTTTTTAATTTTGGGTGTATAATTATTTTAATGTTGGATTATATCATTCAGTTAAGAAATAGATTTTTTGAGTTATGTTATAAATACATATTAAAACCTATTTTTTTTATAAATGATCCAGAAAGAGTCCATGATTTTATGGCTAAAACTGGAGTATTTTTAGGTAAGTATTCTTTTTTAAGATTTTTAACTAGTTTAAGTTTTAATTATAAAAATAATATTTTAAAACAAAAAATATTAGGGATAAATTTTGAAAATCCTTTGGGGTTGGCAGCCGGTTTTGATAAAGATGCGGTTTTAACAGATATAATGCCTCATGTTGGTTTTGGTTTTGTTGAAGTAGGTTCAATTACAGGAAGTTATTGTGAAGGTAATCCAAAACCAAGATTATGGAGATTACCTAAATCAGAATCTTTGGTTGTTTATTATGGTTTAAAAAATAAAGGGGCTGATTATATATCAAATTTTTTGAAGAGTAAAAATTTTAAAATACCTATAGGTACCAGTATTGCAATGACTAATTGTAAAGAAAATTTAGATTTAAATAATGCTATTGAAGATTATAAAAAAGCATTTTCTGCTTTTATAGAAATAGGTCATTATTTTACTATAAATATAAGTTGTCCTAATGCAGAAGGAGGACAACCTTTTTCAGTTCCAGAAAATTTAGAAAAACTTCTGTCGGAGATAGATAAAATAAAAACCCAAAAACCAATATTTATAAAACTATCACCTGACATGTCTTTAGATGATCTAAATAAAATATTGGACATAGCTGATAGGCATAAAATAGATGGAATAATATCTACGAACTTAACTAAAAAAAGAGATAACCCTAAAATTATAGAAGATGTTCTTCCTCCTGTGGGTGGTATAAGTGGCAGAGCAGTTCAAGATAAATCAGATGACTTTATATCTTATATATACAGAAGGCATCCAAATAGGTTTATATTGATTGGTTGTGGAGGTGTATTTTCTGCTGAAGATGCTTATAAGAAAATTAAAGCAGGAGCTTCATTAATCCAGATGATAACAGGGTTGATATATAAAGGACCTCAAAACGTTAGTCAAATAAATAAAGATCTTGTCTCTTTGATTAAAAAAGATAGATTTAAAAATATAAGTGAGGCTATAGGAAGTGATATTATTTGATATAATTAATAGATATGACTAACTTTAATAAAGTTATAGTTTGTGATTTGGATGGAACTCTGGCCTTAAGTAAAGCTGATCTGTCGAAGGAGATGTCTGAAGTGATTTGTTGTGTTTTAGAGAAAAATTTATTTTCTGTGATTTCTGGGGCTGGTATCAGTCAATTCAGGAGTCAGTTTCTGGCTCATATTAAATGTGAGGGAGATAGGAAAAAGAATTTATTCATATTCCCAACAAATGGTAGTTCTTGTTATGGATATGATGAAGGTTTAAATGATTGGAAAGTTATTTATGAAGAAAAATTAAAAGAAGAAGATAAAGTAAGAATAAAAAATAGTTTAAACAAAGCAATAGAGATTTTAGGAATAGATATTTCTAATTCTTTTGGTGATGTGATAGAAGATAGGGGAGGTCAAATAACTTTTTCTGGGTGTGGTCAAAAGGCTCCATTGTCTATCAAAGAGTCCTGGGATAAAGATAATTCTAAAAGACAGAAGATTGTGAGTTTAATCAAGGATGAGCTATTTGATTTTGAAGTAAAAATAGGAGGAACAACTTCCATCGATATAACCCCAAAAGGTATAGATAAGGCTTATGCTATAGGTAAAATAGTAGAAGTTTTAGGTTGTAATAAAGAAGATATAATATTTTTTGGGGATGCGTTGTTCCCTGGTGGAAATGATGAGAGTGTCAAAAAGACAGGCGTCTCGGTTTTTTCTGTTGATGGTCCAAATGAGACAATTGTAGAGATTTCTAAATATATATAGTTATACACAACTCATTAATGTAAGTTTATTTGATTATTATTCAGTATGATACAATATTGTTATGAACACGGTACACGAGGACCGACCCTGGGGTTCCTTTGATATGTTTACTCATAACGAACAATCAACTGTTAAATTGATTTATGTAAATAAGGGAGAGATTTTAAGTCTTCAATACCACCAAAAAAGAGAAGAGTTTTGGAGGATTGTTGTTGGTAACCCAGAAATAACAATAGGTGACAATAAAATTATAGCTAATCCTGGCCAAGATTTTGTTGTAGCTAAAGGAATCAACCATAGAATAAGTGCCCCTACAGATAATGTAGTGGTTCTCGAAATATCTAAGGGTGATTTTGATGAGGATGATATCATTAGAATAGAGGATAAATATAATAGATAACAATGAAAAAAAATATCTTCAAATCAAAAAAAATACAAGGAGAAGCATTAACTGTATTTAATTTTGGAGAATGTTCGGCGATGTTGTCTAAAGAAAAATTAAAAACCAAAGAAACTCTATTTTTGTCTATTAGTAATGATAGTTTAAATTTTTATCGTGATACAAAAAAAGTTTCAATATTGGATAAGAATAAAAAAGAAGAAAAATTATCCAATTGTTATAATTTTTCTGTTTCTTCTACTTCTAAAGGTTTCATTTTAACTTATGTAAAGGAAGAAAGAAAAAGTAAAAAAATAATAGTTTGTATTTCAAAAGATGCCTATGTTTGGAATTATAAATCAGAGGTAGATTCTTTTGATTCTCTCAGGTCAACTATTAGTTATAATGATAACTTAGATAAGTATGAATTATGGAGGGATGGTCTTTTTGTAAAAGTAAATGTATCAGATTCTATATCTAAGTGGAAGGATAGTTCTATTTTATTGTTTACATCAAGAGGAGGTAAATTTGACGAAGATCCAATAAATATCATAGGAGCATTTAAAACTGAAAAAGGAACTCTTTTGTTTTATGATTCATCATTGCATCATAAAAATAAAGTTTTATTACAGATGGGTGCTGTCTTAATAGATAAGGAAAACAATAGACAAATTCTTTGGAGAGGAGATGATCCAGTAATTCAATCTATAATAGAGACCTCCAATAAAAATACTAAATTGGTTTGTTTGGGCATTGTAATTGCAAATCAAAAAATAAATGCTTATTGGCTCTTAGACGGAAGTTCTCTTGTTGTAGTTTCTGTCCCTATAATTTTTAGAGATGTTTTAGTTCCTCATATAAAAACATCAGATATTTTAAAGAGGTGTATTTTGAATCCTGTAATGAGACCTCACCCTCACAATGAATGGGAATCGGAGGCAGTATTTAATCCGGCTGTTTTTTCAGATGAAGAAGGTGTTATTCATGTTTTGTATAGAGCAATGGGAGGTGACGGTATATCCAGGGTTGGATATGCTCAGAGTTTAGATGGTGTATCTTTTGTAAAAAGGTTAGATTATCCAGTTTTTGAACCTTCTTTGGGTTTTGGTTTGCCTGATAGAAAAGTACACAAAGGCCCTATAGGATATCATCCTGCTTATTATACTTCTGGTGGTGGGTGGGCTGGAGCTGAAGATCCGAGGGCTGTTAAAATAGGGGATAAGATTTATATGATTTATGTTGCTTTTGAAGGTTGGCATTCTGTTAGAATAGCCATTACCTCTATAAGCAACGAAGATTTTAAAAAAGGGGATTGGAAATGGAAAAAACCTATTTTGATTTCCCCTCCAGGAGAAGTTCACAAAAATTGGGTTCTCTTCCCAGAAAAAATAAATGGTAAGTATGCAATATTGCATGGAATTTCACCTGATGTTTTGGTGGATTATGTTGATGAGCTAGATGAATTCGATGGCACAAAATATATAAAAAGTGCCCCTCCAAAAGGAGGGAGAGATGAGTATTGGGATAACAAAATGCGTGGAGCCGGACCTCCTCCTCTTAAAACTTCTTTAGGTTGGCTTTTGTTTTATCACGCCATGGATAAATTTGATCCAAATAAATACAAACTGGGAGCAATGATTTTAGATCTAGAAGATCCAACAAAAATACTTCATAGATCTCCTAGGCCAATTCTCTCTCCAGATATGCATTATGAAAACGATGGTAAACCAGGAGTTGTTTATAATTCTGGGGCTACAATAAAAGGAGATGATCTTTATATATATTATGGAGGAGGGGATAAGGTTATTTGTGTTGCTACAACAAAACTCCATGAATTTTTAGATTATTTAGTTAAAGAACCAGATCAAACTTATAGTTTGAAGAAAGTTTCAGAAAAGATGATATAATAATTAAAATGTTTGTTGTAAAAAGAAATCCCAAAAATCCATTATTAGGACCACAAAAAGGACACTCCTTTGAGGGTTATGCTGTTTTCAATGCTAATCCAGTGCTGGTTGGTTCTAATATAGAAATATTATATAGATCTCAGTCTTTACCAGAAAAAGTTGGTAATGATGTTTTTTCACTTTCTACCATAAGCAGGGCTACTAGTCGTGATGGTGTAAATTTTAAGAACAGACAACAGTTCATTGTTCCAGAAGAAAAATGGGAAAGATTTGGGTGTGAAGATCCTAGGGTAACAAAAATCGGTTCAAAGTATTTTACTTTTTATACAGCTTTATCTGTCCATCCTTTTTCTGCCCAGGGCATAAAAGTTGGGCTGGCTATTAGTAAAGATTTAAAAAAGGTAGATGAAAAACATCTAGTAACTCCTTTCAACGCTAAAGCCATGACTCTTTTTCCAGAAAAGGTAAATGGTAAGTATACAGCACTTCTAACAGTTCATCCTGATCTCCCTCCTTCCTCTATTGCTATTGCTCAATTTTCTAAAATAGAAGAGATATGGTAAGAAGAATTTTGGAATAAATGGTATAAGAATTATGAAAAGTACGTCCTTAATATTCCAAAAAAAACAGGGGATCATGTTGAAATAGGTTCTTGTCCTATAAAAACAAAAGATGGTTGGCTTTTAGTTTATGCTCACATTCAAAATTACCTTTCCTCTAATAAATTATTTGGTATAGAGTGTCTTCTTTTAGATTTAAAAAATCCTTTAAAAATTATTGGTAAAACCAGAGGTCCTATTTTAGTTCCCGAGGAACAATATGAAATATATGGGACAGTTCCAAGTACAATATTCCCTAGTGGTGCTATTGTAAAAAACAAAGATTTATATATTTATTATGGTTCAACAGACACAACGATATCTTTAGCTACAGTTAAACTTGATTTACTTATAGAATCTATGAAGTTTCCTTATGATGAAGATGGTTTTAAAAGATTAACAAAAGGACCATTGCTTATTCCAAGAAAAGGTGTTTCTTGGGAAGAGAGGGCGATATTTAACCCGGCCTGTATAGATATAGATGGGAAGATAAGTATTTTATATAGAGCAATGTCAAACGATAATACATCTGTTGTCGGTATTGCTGAAACAAAAAATGGCGTAAAAATAGATTACATTGGAGATAAGCCGATATATGAACCTAGGGAATATTTTGAAGAAAAAAGGATCCCTGGTGGTAATTCTGGTTGTGAAGATCCTAGGATAACTCAAATAGGAAATAATATATATATTTATTATACAGCTTACAATGGGATTACTCCTCCTGCTGTAGCGATGTCTTGTATATCAAAAAAGGATTTTATAAAAAGAAATTGGAATTGGTCAAAACCTGTTTTGGTTACAGCAGATGGTGTAGATGATAAAGACGGATGTCTCCATCCAGAGTTAATCAAGGGTAAATATATGTTATATCATCGAGTCAGTGGATATATATGTGTCGATTATGGAAAAACTCCTGGTTTTACAGAAAGAAATTCTTTTAAAAACATACCACTTCTTCTTCCTAGAAAAGGAATGTGGGATAGTAAAAAGGTTGGAATTTCTGCACCACCAATAAAAACCAAAAAAGGCTGGCTTCTTATTTATCATGGTGTATCAGAAGATTCAGTTTATAGGGTTGGAGCGGCACTTTTGGATTTAAAAGATCCTACAATGGTTTTATCAAGGACAACTGATTATATTTTTGAACCTATGGATAAACATGATTTGATAGGTCAAGTTAATAATGTTGTCTTTCCTTGTGGAGCTGTTCTAAGGGGAGGTAAGATATTTATGTATTATGGAGGAGGTGATTCTGTTATAGATGTTGCTGAAATAAAACTGGATGATATTTTTAAAGCTCTTATCTAGTATCTTCTAAAACCAGACTGTATTTTGTTCCTATTATCATAAAGGCTCCTATTATTATAAATACATATTGAAGAGGTAAAAATTGAAATGATAGTGTTGCTACTATTGGAGCTACTATAAAAGATAAAGGCCTTGCTATTCTATAAAAACTAATTAAGTTAGTTTTTTCTTCATTTACTTGTTTAAAGAAATAACTATCAGATGTTATTTCTACAATACTTGCCCCTACTCTTGATATAAATAGAATTCCAGCCCAAATAAAAAATACTTTAACTGTAATAAAACTCATAATAATTGTAGATAGTCCAATTATTAATAAGCCAATTGTTAAAAATTCTTTTTCTCCGTATTTATTATCTGCTAAATTTCCAACAGGTATCTCAAACAAGACAAAAGGTAAAAGCATTATGGTAAACATTATTCCTATTTCTGACCAGGCAAAACCTATATATTTATTTAAATATATAGGCATATAAACAATCATATAAGCATAAAAGAATTGTAGTAAGAAATATATGATAGATATATTAAATATTTTTTTATCAGATAAGTATTCGGCAAAAGTTTCTCTTATTAAGATATTTTTTTGAGGGTAATCTTTGTAGTCTCTAAAATACTTTTTTATAAATAAATATAAGGGGATAAGAAAGATAAAAGATAGAACGTAGACCCTTAGATAAATATCATCTATAACCAGAAAAGATACTATAGTCGGGGATACAACTAATGTTATGTTTGCAACTGTTAAGTATATCCCACGTATGTTTCCTGTATCTTCTTCTTTTGTTGATAAACTCTCTAAAAAAACATCCAAGTTAAATAGTATCAAAGGGGTCATTATTTGGGTCAAAATAAAGTAAAAAGCGATAAGGAAAGAATTTGTTGATAAAATTAAACCCAATATAGATATAGCCTCTACTATTATTGCATATACAACTGTTTTATAGTTACCAACTTTATTTAATATTTTTGATATGTTTAAAAGCAACAATATGTTTATTGTTGATCCTATTATATATAAAATACTTATTTGATTTTCAGAAAAAAATTTATCTAAGAACGAAGAGTTAACATATATTACCAAGTAATAATGAAACGAAAGGAAAATATGAGAAAGAAAAACAACATTAAGTAATCTGCTCTGTTTTAAAATAGAGACAATTTTTTCCATATAATACTTATTGTATATTAAAAATTATTTATACTCCAAGTATAACGGGGATAACAATAGGTTTTTTTGCTGTTTTTTGGAATAAATATCTTCCTACATTATCTGATACTGTAGCTTTTACAAAATCAAAGTTTATAGGGTTCATCCCTTTTGTGGTTTCTTCTACTGATTTTTTTATTATTAATCTTGCTTGTTGAAGTAGTTCTTGTGATTCTCTGAGATAAACAAAACCTCTTGAAATTATATCTGGAGATTTTTTAAGTTTTCCTGTTTTAGTATTTATGCTTGCAATTATAACAAACATTCCATCCTGAGCTAGCATTTTTCTGTCTCTCATAACAAGCTCTTGAACATCTCCTATAGAAAAACCATCTACCATTACAATACCTCCCGGAGCCTGTTCTTTTAGTTTTACAAATTTTTTACCTTCTTCCTGTATTTCAATTATGGTTCCATTATCAGGAACTATAATATTTTCTGCTGGTATACCTAGGCTTTTTACAAGGTCTTCATGTTGTCTAAGCATGTAATGACTTCCATGCATAGGCATAAAGTATTTAGGTTTTATTTTTTTATGTAACCACTCAAGTTCTCCTCTGTTTCCATGTCCAGTAGAGTGAATATAAACATCTGATGATCTGTAGTGAATAATCTTTGCTCCTTGTCTAGCCAAGTTGTCTTTTAGTTTTTGAACAGATTTTTCGTTACCAGGAATAATAGAAGAAGATAGAAGTATGGTGTCTCTAGGTGTTATTTTGAAGTATTTATGTGTCTTATTAGACATTCTCATCAGGGCTGCAAATTCATCTCCCTGAGCTCCTGTGGCCAAAACAACAATCCTGTCTGGGGGATAGTTTTCCATCTCGTCCAGTGTAATGATAGTTTCTTTTTTAGCTTTTAGAATTCCAACATGTCTAACTATTTCAATGTTGTTTTTCATACTTCTTCCTTCAACGACAACTTTTTTTCCGTATTTTTCAGCTATCATTATTATTTTCATTATACGTTCAAGTTGAGAGGCAAATGTTCCTATGACAAGTCTACCTTTTATATCTCTTATTATCTGTTCTAGGTTTTCATGAACCAGTCTTTCTGGTGTAGAAAATCCTGGATGATCCACATTAGTTGAATCCATCATCAAAAACAATACATTCTCATTTTCAAAACGGGAATACTCTTTTGTTTCAGCTTCTGTTGGGACGCCATCTACATGGTCCAGTTTAACGTCTCCTGGTGTAACTAAAGATCCATAAGGAGTATCTATTATAACTCCCATAGAGTCAGGTATTGTGTGAGTAACAGAGAAAAATCTTAATTTCAATTTTCCTAATACAATAGTATCTTCTTTTTCTACCACTCTTATATCTAAAGAAGGTAAATGACTAAATTCCTCCTGCCTTTTCTTTATCATTATACTTGTTAGAGCCCTTGTGTATAGAGGAGGATTACCAATTCTATCCATTATGTAAGGGATTCCTCCGATATGGTCTAAGTGGCCGTGAGTTATGATCACACCTCTTATTTTATCCTGTCTTTCTTCTAAATATTTTGTGTTTGGCAAAATATAATCTACTCCAGGCGTATCGTCGTCTTTAAATTGAAAACCCATATCTATAACAATAATATCGTCTTTGTACTCTATTAGTGTCATATTTTTACCAATCTCTTCCACTCCTCCTAGAGGTATTATTCTTATGTTGTCTCCTATATCAGGAATAACATCATTACTTTTCCTGGTCATTTTAAGAGGAATTGTTCTTGAGTAAGATCTTTTTCCTAAACTTCTTCCACTCGGCGCTCTAGATGTTCTGTTTGTTTCTTGTGTTCTTGTATTTTCCATATTTTTTAATTATTTATAAATTTTATTTTGCAAATATTTTCCAAACGCTATTTGTTTCTATATACCACTTGTCAATTGTATTGAATCTTTCTGAGGGAGTGGTTAATTGATTTAAATTTATATTCTGAATATTGTTTGCTGTTAGATAAATGAAGTATGGTGTATATATAAATATAGCAGGATTTTCTCTGACTATTTCTTGGGTGAATTCAGTATAAAGGTTATTTTTTTCTTCCTGATCATTTGTAACCCTAATGTTTTCTAGTATTCTATCTACTTTTGAATTTGTATACATTGAAATATTTAATCCAGGGTCATTTCTTTGAGATGAGTGCCAGAAAGGGTATAGGTCCATATCTCTTCCAATAACTGTTCCGAAAAGAATAGCATCATATTTCCTTGGTTTTATTATGTTTTGAGTAAGATCTGTTGGTTCGAATATTTTTATATCAACCAAAACTCCTATTTTTTGCCATTGATTTTGTATAATCTGAGCAGCCAATTTTAAATCTGGAGAGGCTGAGGTTGAAATAGAAAAAACCAGCTTTGTTGTATCACCACCTGAAACTCTTTCCAGAATACCATTCTCATCCTCTTTCCATCCTCCAGAAGAAAGCAATGACTTGGCTTTTTCTATGTTTTCTTCATTAAATTGGTAGTTAACTCCATTTATTTCTTTTGGAGGTATGGGTCCTTCTACTTCTTTACCATATCCACTCAAGACAGAATTTATGATCTCTGTTTTATTTGTTGCTAAAGCAAGGGCTTCTCTAACCTCTGATCTTAAAAGAGCAGGGGCAGAATTTTGGTTGAAAAATATTCCAAATACTCTAGAAAGGGGGGTTATTTTTAAACTTCCTTCTGGTACTTTTATTTCAGATAATGTTTCGGGTGATATTCCGTATAATGAAATAATATCTTTTCTATTATAGGCTTCTATTAAGTCAATTTCGTTCGTAAATGTTTTTATATTTATTTTATTTATATAAGGTCTTCCTGATATATATTTTTTAAATGAAACAAGTTTGTATTCTTTAGGTAATCCTCCGCTACTATATACAATAGAGTCTACTTTGTAAGGACCGGTTCCTATAGGATTTATATTAAATTGACTAAAAGGGAATTCTTCACTACTTGCCCCTTCCCAGATATGTTTAGGTAGTATACCAAGTGTTGTATTTTGTATAAATGGTGAATAAGGTTGTCTTAGTATAAATTGAATTGTTTTATCATCAATTTTTAAGACTTCTACACCCTCCCAGCTAATTCTCCTTGGGCTTTTGATTATAGGATCTTTAGTTTTTTCTATTGTAAAAATAATATCATCTACTGTGACAGGTTTACCGTCATGAAAATAAATTTCATCTTTTAATATAAAAGTGTAAATTTTACCATCGTCACTTATTTCATAACTTTGTGCTAAATCAGGTACAAGCAGACCATCCTCATTTATTTTAAGTAGCCCTGAGTACATAAGAGCTGTTAGGTCTCTATCTATATCTGATACTGCCAAAATTGGGTTAACGAACCTGGGTGAACCAACTATACCTTCTGTGAATTGTCCTCCGTATGTAGGTATTTTTATTAAAAATGATTCGTTTACCCTCCATAGCATGGTAAAACTACTTAATATGAATATAAGTATTAAAAAATAAAAAATTATTTTTTCTGTAAGAGAAAAAGAAGAAACGGTTTTTGAAACGGTTTCCGAATAAGGTATTTTCCATTTTCTATTTATAATCGCCAAAAACGATTCTTTGTTCACAAAATTTAAAAAGCCTAATGGCTTAATTATTTATTCTTATAATAGAAGTAAACTAAAAGAAGTAACAGCTAAAAGTATAGCCACAACTATAGTTGCTATAAACATGAATTTTTCAGGGCCTCTTTTTGTATGCATTCCAGAAGAAAAACCATCTCCACCTCCAAAAGCACTACCTAATCCAGCTTCGGATTGTTGTAGGAGGATGCCTCCAATAAGAAGAAGAGACAATATGATCTGTACATACGAAATAATATGAGTAATACTCATGACTTATACAGTATAACTAAATTGTAAAAATAAGCAAATAGTGTATTGTTGACTTGTAAACTATCTATCATTATACTTGTAGGGTGCAAGGTTTTTTATAAGATTTAATTTTTAAATAAGGTATGAAAAAAACAGTAAAAAAAGATGATTCCAAGAATAACAGGAGTATCATACCTCTTGGAAATCGCGTACTTATAAAACCATTTACTAAAGAAGAATTAGAGAAAAAAAATTCTTTTGGAATTATTCTTCCTGACTCCGATTCAAAAGAAAAATCAGAGCAGGGAAAAGTATTGGCTATTGGTCCCGGTATTTATGATGACGGAAAATTAATACCCATGACAGTAAAAGTTGGTGACATTGTTGCTTTTTCAAAGTATGGGTATGACGATATTAACGTAGAAGGGCAGGAA
>Ga0066639_10002335_pt1 | contig 16609 bp, 12 predicted proteins | sample CryGeyCG2114_010_2_FD_59504 | JGI IMG/M metagenome (GOLD analysis project Ga0066639, IMG submission 59504) | Groundwater microbial communities from aquifer - Crystal Geyser CG10_big_fil_rev_8/21/14_0.10 | ecosystem: Environmental > Aquatic > Deep subsurface > Groundwater | place: USA: Utah...
CTCCGCCAAAGGCGGACAGATGCTCGTCCTCGCTCCGCTCGGACTCGCAGAAAAGAGGGGGGATACAGAAAGAGAAATGTAATCCGCCCGCCCTTTCAAATGTAGTTTGACTGAAAGAGATAAATACAAAATTCGAAAGGTGTTTGCTGGCGCGCCATGCCCCCACTCAGCGCAAGGATTTACTTTATAGAACTCATTCGCTTTTGCTTGGGCATCGCTTCATAACGAAAGCATTGGGATTACTTTGTACTTTTGGTGGTTTATTTCTGGCTTCGCGGGGGCGCCTCACTGCCCTGTGCGCCCCCCTTCAGATAAATAGTTATTGGGTAATTGGTAAATCCATATCACCCATAAATCAAAAGAATAGATAATCTAAACTCCAATCTCAGATTGCGGGCTTCGGGCTTTGCCGTGTGCTCGGCCAGCGGGCACTTGGTCGGACTGTGTTAGTCATCGTCCGATTTACGGATTTAATCTTTATATTATTTTGTGTTGCCCGTTTTCTCCCGCTTTATGCGGGAGTGTTCGCTTCGCTCACGCCCCCAGGCAGCGGCAAGGGATATTAACAGTCAAATAGTTACTTGTACCCCAATATATACATTAGGAGTCAGTGGTTATTTTTTCTTTTTTCAGGAAGAGGCGGCTGCGCCAGCAATATTTATATTTCACTCCATAAAGATAACGAGTTTCACCCGGGAAACATGCCTCCTGCCAAACCAGTCAGAGCACCGGGCGAGGAATGAGGGAACACCTGGAAATATTTACCAGTTATATGAATTTAATTGCTTGGCCAATTCTTCTTGCTCATTATAAAGTCCTTGGTCATCTTCGGTGAATCTTTTTTCTTCGTTTGTCAGCCATTGGTTTGCCCGCATACGGGTAACTATTGCTGAAATTCGAGAAATTCTCGTTTGAATTACTTGAATAATTCTTTCAGATTTATCCGGGTGGTCTTGGTACAGGTGCGGCGATTTTCGGATATTTTCCCAGCTTGGCAAAATTTCCCTCAATCTGTTCAGACTTTTTTCCCACGATTCAATATCCGCCTGGTCATAGTTTGGCGGTATGTAACCGGCAAAATGTTGAACCAGAATTTGTGTCGGGCAACCATTCAGCATGCCTTCAACTTCGGCGATACCAAATTCCTGGTAGTTTTTTTCCAGTAGGAATTTTTTCGAATCGGGAAACTCAAACTGGTTTTCGATCAACTCTTCGGCTTCGTAATGGCCTAAATCAAACGACTCACCCCAAACAATATTGGAATAACCGGAATCATTCATCGCTTTAACCATGGTGTAACCGCTCCTGGTCGCGTCAAAAGAAAAATCGTCATATTTTAAAATTACTTCACCCCTTTTCCCTGCGGATTTTTCCAATTTCGGCTGGTATTTTAATTGTTTGGCTCCTACCTCTTTTCTTTTTTCGTTGAGCAACTCCAAGTATTTTTCTTTATCCAGTTTAATTTTGACGGTTTCTTCCAAATCATTAGTTGCATCATGCCAGTTTTTATCCAGATTACCAACCTGTTTTTTAAAGGGAATAACAAACTTAATATCTGTTATCGGAGCGAAACCGATTTCCCTGGAATCAGCACTGCCGGTGCGGTTGTCGCCTATGGCAAATATATGATTTTCAGGAACGGTAACAACCTGGCATTCTTTCAAAAAATTTTCACCGAATGTTGATCTCGGTTTGGCAATATACGGTTCTTTTTGCGGCTGGCCGTTTAGATAAAGAATTCCTTCACGAAGTTCAATCGTGTCACCGGGTAATCCGATTAGACGTTTTAACAAACCTGCCGGATCGGCGCCGTCACGTCCGGTTAAATCGTGAGTGGCGTCATTTTCCCAAGTAATAATATCTCCGTGATCCAGCTTATATCCAAAGATTGTTTGGCTGCCGATTTTTAAACCGTTAGGATAGGGTAAAAATCCGGCGGTTGAAACAACCTCCTTAGTTAGTTCAAGTCGGGATTTTCCTTCAGTTCCTTTCGGCCAAGTAGGGTACATTGAGCCGGTTCCGACTATATTTTGCTCCATGGGGTTTAGCCCTAATAGATCAGTTGCAGCTAAAGAAAACACAAAGTACACGCTAGCCCAAATCGGTAGTAGAATAACGATAAAGAAAAGCAGCGGTAAAATTTTCTGCCGGAATTTCCTTTTTCTGTTCTTCAGCGAAGCAATTATCAATGCTAACGGCAGGAGAGCGAGCCAAAACAAAAATTTTATAAATAACAAGAATTTGTTTTTATGCCGATTAGCTTCGTTAAGATAATAGTTGTTAAATAATGCAAACAGAATTCCCAAACAGAAAAAAATTATTCCGGCAAATACCGTTATTAAAATTAAGGCTCCGTAAATACCTAATTGTCCCGGCGGGGGAGTTTCAAGAGCTTTTTTTGATTTAAAACCCCAGCCAACTATTACAAAAAACACCACAATACATAAAACCCAAAGTTTGAAAAAGAGAGTTGCCGGATTAAACTTTTTGATATTTGCGGCCATTAATTTATGATACACTTGATTTAATGGCCGTTAAAGTTGTCCGCAAACTGACTTCATCGGGAACTTATTCCCGGGTAATTTCTCTACCGAGAATTTTTCTGCAAAATCTAAATTGGCGTGACAAGCAAAATTTGGAGATCGAGCTGGATGAGAAGAACAAACGCTTGATTATCCGCGATGCCAAAACCAAATAGCTCCGATCAAGCCAAAGAATTAGCCGACCGGTATCTAAAATTACTAGCCGATCAAAAATCTCTTCAATCTCAAATTGACTCCATGAAACAAACACTGGCGGATTATTGTGACCAAAACCAGGTTAACGAACTCCAGTCCGGTAATACCAGGTTAAAAGTCAGTCAGGGTGAGCGAACTATGTTTCCCAAAGCCGAGGATTCAGGTCGCAATGAAGTCATGAAGATAATGTATGATTCCCAGGAATGGAAGTACTCGGTTACTTTCGATATTGTTAAACTTGGCCTAGCCTTTGATAAAAACCAGTTATCTGAAGATCTCAAAGATAAACTCAAACCTTTCACCAAACAAGAACCGTTTATTAGGGTGACTACCGGAAAAGTTAAGTATGACTAAAACCAAAATAAAGTCTTTCAAATTGCCCAATGCTCCCAAAAACCCCTTGATTTACCTATTAGTATTATTAACTACTCTAATCATCGGCTTTTTCTCCGGCAGTTTTTATTCTGATCAAAAACAGTCACAACTTTTAACCTCAGGCACTGTCACCAGGATTATTGATGCCGATAACATAGAGCTCAATAACCAAACTTCTGTCCGTCTCTACGCTGTGTCCTGCCCGGAGAAGAACGAAAAGGATTCTGATGAAGTTATTGACTATTTAACTAATACCGTCTTAAACCAAAAAGTCACCCTGGAATACCAGTCTAATTACGAAACTGACAAATGGGGTAGAACTAATGCCTATGTCTTTATCGACGGCCAACATTTAAACGAACAACTGATCCGGCAGGGCTTTTGTACCGTAACCATTTACTCCAAACGCGCCAAGCTAAAATACCAGGATGAATTAATCCAAGCTCAAGAGCAGGCTAAGCAGGAAAAACTAGGACGGTGGAAATGAAGCGCAAGGTGATGATATTACTATTAACTGTAATACTTTCCGGCGGTGCAATTTTTGGCTACTTGAAATACCGTCAGCATCAAAAACCGCTTAATCCTCAAGCAGTAAAACAGGATTCCTACCCGTTTATATTTGCCGATATTGACGGTGACGGTACCAGGGAAAAAGTAAATGTTGAGCCTTTATCGAGTACTGAAGATAATAGCGCTTTTATTCTTGTAGCCTACGATCAAAAGGGTAAAGAAACCGCCAGAATGGCAGAGGGAATATTTTTCCCGGAGCCGTTTAAGGACAGCTTGGCGGCGGTTCAATTAATCTCCGAGCTTCCCAAAGAAACAGTAAGGCTTGATGTGTTTGCCGGGCCGCATTCATCCGAAACATTCTTTTTCTCCCAAGCCAAAAATTTGCCGGTAATCGCGCCTGTATGTAAAGTCAAAGATTACCGTTCATTCCAGGATTGTACTTTTTGGTCAGGAGAATTAGGGGAACTAGTTTCCGTGGATTTAGACAACGATAAAATATTGGAAATAATCGAGTATGTTGATGAGTATCCAAAGCTTGGATCAATAGATGAGGAAACCGAGAACACAATTCGCAAGGTATTTTCGGATGACGGACTGGAGAATAAAGTTGACGATATGATTGAAATTGCCAGGCGGGAACAAGGCGGCCGCGGCCGGAAAGTTGTTTGGAATATTTACCGGTTCGGAGAAGATCAATTCTTTGAACGTTTAACCGGTGATGATTTTGAAGCCACATACGCTTTGCTTGCGGGTTTATGGAACAGTGAATTTCCAGAGGAACCGTTAATCAGCAAGAATGAAATGTCCAGAGAATCTTACAATTTCGCTGAAATGATGAAAAATACCTGGGAGCTGAAAAACTAATCAATATAACTTTTCAAAATCTTTATTTAATACTTTTCCCGCTTCATCGCTCCAGCCTTCAATCTTTTCTTTGGTAATATAAGTTTCGCCGTTATTCCAGCTTTGATTCCGGGAAAACACGTTGTTATTTAATGAATAAGAATATAAATTCCAAAAATGGGGTGCAGCATGACTTTCTTCATCCACTTTCCAAATCATATTTGCATACCATAACTCAAGTGGGTTTTTAAGTTGATAGGCAGAATAACCATTCATGCTGCCCAATGGATAGCTAAATTGTTGTTGGGAGTTTTCGTTTGTTGCTGATATAAATGTTTCTGTTTTAAAAACATCGGAATCATTTGGGAATCCTCCAACCGGTTGCAATTCTCCGTCGACAATTTTCCAGAGGATTAATCCTCTGTATCCGCCGCTGCCGCCGGCAGTGCCGATCCATTCGGAAATAATCAGATTACCGGATACTAAAAATTTGTCGTTAAATACACAAAAATCACTGATATGAACTTTATATACTGATTTTACAGATCCGTTTTCGGTTAAATAAACTAACGGATCTTTTCCACATGTCTCGTAAGACTCAATAAAATCTACATATGCAACCAGGCTGTTTTCAATTTTAACTGCTTTTACTTTATAACCGTTTTTAAATCTTTTACTTAAAAAATCCTGTTCTGTAGTTGGTTTAAAGGAATAGATTAAAGCACCTGTAATTAAAACTATCAGTAAGAATCTTTTCATTTCACTAATTTCTCAAACTTTTCTTTGAATTTTAGTTTAACCAGCGATTCCAATATATCCGTTCCGGCATAACCGGATAATAGAGCAATCTCAAACCCGCCACCCATAAATGAAGCTGCTATTACACCTATACACATAGCAATAGCTACACTAACAAAAAACCAACCATAATTTATCTGTTCGTCTTTTTTAAGGATTAAAGACTTGGCTATACCCATTACACCCCGTAAAGCTCCACCCAACAAACCGCCTAAAATTATTCCCCACATAAAGACCGGCCTCCTTGATTTATGATATCACTTTTTAATAAAAAGTATGTAAACTTTTTATTAAATTGTCTTTATTAATCCCTTGAGTGATAAAATATAGTTAAATTAGTTCGGCAATTTAACTTAGGGCTTGCCATTAAGGCCGGAAAAATCATGGCAAATTTGGTTAAAGACATTAAAAAAGAATTTCGAGAGTTCTGGGAATTACCTATCTCATGTAATGGTGAATTATATAAGAAAATAGGCTTCGACAGTAAAAATATTTCTCTAATTTTTGAATGTTTAACCGGTGAACAGTATCAATTCCTTTCAATTGTTTATCCTGATGATCCTTCTGTTCCGTTTATGTCAATTATTGAAGGTCTTTTATCTTTATTAAAAAGTGACTTTTTACTTGGTAGCTCGGAGGTTCTTGTTGGGATTAACCCTGGTGATTCAGTCGTTTTAATTAATGAAAGAATTACAAAACCGGGAATTTATCTTGGTAAAAAAGAAGATTCCGACGGAGTAACCCGTTTTTATGTGATGGAAGATATAAAAACTAAAGATGCGCCTGTAACTCATGGAATAACATTGCAAAATAAATGGAGAATTCAACCTTATCAGCAAGCAAATACTATAAAAAATAAAAGACAGTCAGAATTATTCGGAGAAAAACTGGAAAGAATTTTAGGATTACCGGCAGGAGGTCTGCTAGCTTTCCAGAAATCCAGAATGCTTTTTATTCCTAAAAATAAAAGCCAGGTTAAAGAAGAATTATTGGATATACGTTTAGGCGGCGATTCTCTTATATCTGTTTTTCCGGTTGCAGATTATTTATCTGAAGATTGTTTTAATCCATTGGGGAGTGATCCTTTAAGAAGAAAGCCTACTTGCGGTTTGATTTCTAATGTGGATGTTGCTGTAGATTTAGCCTTAAAAGATAATTCCGTCAAGTTAATAATAATCGATGGAGCCTCTAAAATCCGGTCTCACTATGGAAGCCTGGAAAGATTGAAGAACGATACAGATCAATGCAAAGCTATTTGTTTGCTGAATCCGGATAACGAGGAAGAAATAGAAATTATGAAGAATTTAGGATCTGTATTTTGGGTGTGGAAAAGAAAAGATTTTCAAAAAATGGAACCTGCCGGAATCGAGCCTGAAGTTGGTAATATTGTATCCAGACATAACAATATAATGAGTTGTCTTGCGGGCGAGGATCCTGGAATTGAAGTAATAAATGCTCCGGATAATCTAAATAACGCTCTAGAAAGAACATATAAATTAATTTCAAAAATTAGCGACAAGACAGATGAAGATAATCTGGAAAGCGCGATTCTTTTACGATGGTCAATATCTTTAATTAATAGTTTGCTTCAACTGCCCTTGCCTCTTAAAGATTATCAAAAATACACTGATATTTATGAGGAAGGTAAGCAGCTTAAACTTGACGGGAAATTGAACGCTTTACTTAAAAAAGTTAATGAGTCATTCGGGTTTTCAATAACTGCGGATTTAAAAAATGAGTGGGAAGAATTATTGGAGCAGATAATGAAAATTTACAGTGAGATTGAACAGGAAAATCCTAAGTGGGAAGCAATTATCAGACAAGAAAGGAAAGGAACTGGAAAAATTTCACTACTTTGTTTTAATGAAAATTATGCAAATGCATTGCGTAAATTTCATCAGGATAAATTTTCTACAATTATATCTGCAAGCGAAGCAGGAAAACCTGTTGATGGAAAAGTTTTGGTAACCGGTTGGCATAATAGAAAAACGGCCGCCAAATTATTTCTCGCCCCTTACAAAAATTATATTTATATTTTCTATCCACACGAAAATCAACGTTTTTCGTATGTGTTTAAAACACACCCCGCCTCTCCGGTTTCAAAAATTGACAGTAATTTCAGAGTTGATGAAGATTCCGGTAAAAATGATACCCTGTTATTTAAAACAACTAAGATCACAGATATTAATAATATACTTGAAGACATAGAGAAAAAATTTGCAGGTTCTTTATATAAAGCCCATCTTCTGGATTACGGGGAAGAAAATATGACAGAAGCACAAAGAATTATTTTTGAAGATGACGTTTATTGTTATTCTACTGAATTTCAGGAATTGAACAGGCTTGACAGGGAAAATAAGTCAATTCTGAAGTGCCATCTTAAAGATTTATCCTGCGGAGATGAGCTGGTTTATGCCGAATCGCAAAGGGGCATGTTTGAAGAGTTGCTATTAATACTTAAAGAGTCAGAGCAATACAAGATCCTTTTTTCTGAAGCAAAACTCTGGCATGAAGTTTTAACAGAATACCTTAATTTTAACGATTTAAACGAAGAAGAGTTACAGGATAAGCTATCGGAAACAGGATGCCAAATAAGTCTCTTTACGATAAAATCATGGATTAGGGGAGAGCTTATAAGTCCCAGTGAAAAAAATTTAAGAGATCTTTCTGCTTTTATTGATAATTCCCGGCTTAATAACAATCTTGAAAAAGTAATTAATGCTGTCAGAAAAATTCATTCATTGCATATTCAAACAGGGCAATTACTCGTCAGAAAAATAATTAATGCGGTTGTCCAATCAGGAGATATTACCCTTGAAAGTGAAACAAAGAGACGGGTGGAGGAATATTCAAAAAAAGCAAGAATTGTTTCTATCAGGGAAATTTCATCCGAAACTATAAATGTTCCCGCAAAAGCCATAGGAAAATTGTTCGAGATGTAAATTATGAAAATCATGCCTCCTTACATAAATAAGTCTGCCAGTAATGCGGAAAAGAAACTGTTTAACTTATTTAGTAAAACAGAGGTGTTACAAAATTGGTATTGCTTACACTCTCTTGGTTTAAGTAGTCATGTCTCAAAAAGAGAAGGTGAAATTGACTTTTTGCTTATAGGTTCCAAAGGAGTTTTTGTAATTGAAATAAAAGGAGGAAGGGTCAGACGTAATAACGGGAGCTGGTTTTTTACTGACAGATACGGAAGAATAACAGAGAAAAAAGAATCACCTTTCGTCCAGGCAAAAACTTCACTTTACTCACTAAGAGAAGTTTTGATAAAAAAATTCGGTCCTTCTTTTAAGCAGTATGTTTATGGTTATGGCCTTGTTTTTCCTGATATAAATTTCGATATTTCTTCGCCGGAATGGGATCCAAAAATAATTTTTGATAATAAAGATCTTGATAAACCGGTAAATGAATATCTTATACGTTTGGAGAAATATTGGTACTCACGTCAACACTCATCTTTAAATATTAATAAAAAAACGGTATGGAATATAGTCAACTATTTAAGAGGAGATTTCGAAACAATTATTCCTGTTAATATTGCCATCCGGGAATCTGAATCAGAAATTGTTAGTTTTACGAATGAACAATATGGTGCCTTGGATACAATGGAAGAAAATCCGCGTATGATTTTTTCAGGTCCCGCTGGCACAGGTAAAACTTTATTAGCCATGGAAAAAGCAAGGAGAAATAATACGAACGGGGTTCGAACTCTTTTTCTGTGTTTTAACCGATTGCTCGGTTCTCATTTAGCCTTAAAGGCCAAACGGGAAAAACTGGAAAAAGTAACAATTAATTCCTTGCACCAATTTTTCTATCAAAACATAACGGCAAGCGGACTGGCAGATAAAATCCGGAATAATAATGCTGAAAATTTATTTACGGAAATTTATCCTGAATATTTCTTGCAGTCATGGTCTGCTGCAGGTAAATATGATGAACTGATTATCGATGAAGGTCAGGATATAATCACTTCTAAATATATTGCAGCTTTGGATCACACGATAAAAGGAGGATTTGATAAAGGAAAATGGTCTCTTTTTGTCGATTCTGAGTCTCAAAAAAATATATTTCAGTTATTTGATTATAAAGTTTTCAGTAAGTTGAAAAATAATTCTACTTTTTACAAATTGACAGTAAATTGCCGGAATACCAAACCGATAGCACTGCAGGCAGAGATTATAACAGGATATCCTCTTGGAAAGATTAAAAAAATAAACGGCTTACCGGTAAGATACTTATGGTATAAAAATTCATCTGATCAGGCTCATCAGGTATCAACGGTCATTAATAAATTACTTAAAGACGGTATTGAAGCTGACGAGATTACAATACTTTCGCCGAAAAGGTTCATGGATTCGGCTGCCGGAAGCGGCAGATTAAGACTAGATACACACTGTTACCAGTTAGGGAAAGACAAACTTTCTCTGCAGAAAGGATTTGTCAGTTGCAGTTCAATACAATCATATAAAGGTCTTGAAAATAGTATAATTTTTTTAACTGATATTGAGGGTATTGAATCTCAGGAAAACAAATCTATAAATTATGTCGGATTTACACGGCCAAGATCTTTATTACTAGTATCTATAAATGAAAAATTAAAGGGAGAATATAAAAAGTGTTTTGCCGGTGTTACCCGTCAGGGAGTAAAGTAGAAATACATGAACAGCAGTAATAAATATCTAAAGGCAAGAAAGGATTTGCTAAAGACAATCTACGATGATCTGGTCGGGCCGGAAAGTGAATTTGAAATTATTTCCGACTCCCCGTCTTCACGCTATTCGGCAGGGGCTATTTTCCCTAGAGAGCAAGCAGATGAGGATGGGCATCAAGAAGCGGTGGTTGAAAAAAGCTTAGAAGCTGGTGATGACCGGCCAATAGACGAAGAAGAGGCAGATGGATTAATTGAACAAACAAGTTCTTTTTTCCCTTCAGCGATGGGCTTGAGTTTTATTGTTGATAAAAGTAGTAAGAATCTTAAGGTCAACTTTTCCGCCGGGAAATATAGGCGTATAAGCGATGAAGATTTTCCGGTTTCTGTTCCTGCTGGAAATATTAAAAATTTTCCGAACGACGCTTTTTTCAATGATTTAATCGAATATAAAGAAAAAAGGCTGATTTTGAAAAGAAATATATTTAATGAGGAAAAAGATAAACTCATTGAATTAGTTCATGATAATTCCGCACTTAAGAACAGTATTTACCGTCTAACTAAAAATGCGGAGTCAGGATGGAAACGCATTCCGGTTAAAGCAGAAATATATATAAATCCTGAAGACAAGTATATTAAGCATAAAATTCAGGGAGAACATGTTTCAATTATTTCAACATCCAAACAGGATACTGATAACGGAAAACTTGTTTGCAATGTTACAGTAATAAATGAGGAAATGGCTGTTAGGCAACAAGATAACGAAAAGACTTACTATCAAGCATACTTGGCCGTTGAAGATCCTGAATTGAAGCCACGGTTTCACGCTTTTAACGAAAAAGTCTACTCTGATGGATCGGAAGCTGAAGAAAAGTCACTACAACTTCTTTACAGAAAAAAAGCATTTTTTGCCGCTGGGCATGGAACTTCCGCTTCATGGCAGATAAATTCCAGCGGCAATCTTGCTGTAAAAATCAACACAGACAATTTGCCCGGCTATATAATTCCTGAAATAAATTTTGAGTTATCCGCATTGGAGAATGAATTACCGGATTTATCTATGAGGCATTTTGCTGAAGATAAAAAAGTTAATGTAATTAAAAGCATGAAAGCGCTACATCATCTTTACGCCGAGTGGATTTCAGGGCTTGAAAAGGAAATGAAAAATCTCAGTTCTGATTTAAAACAAGCCGCCTCAAATAATATCGGTTATTGTCTCCAGGCATTAAGCCGGATAGAAAGAGGAATCTTGCTAATAGAAAAAAACGAAAATGTTAAGAGATGTTTCAGGTTGGCGAATAAAGCAATGCTTATGCAAAGAGTTCATAGTAAAGCCCAGGATACCAGGCATTACCCTGATGAAAATTACCGGCCTGTTTATGACTACAAGACTGATGTTCACGTTTGGAGGCCGTTTCAATTAGCGTTTATTCTTATGAATCTTGAAGCAATAGCGAATCCTGAATCTGTAGATAGGGATATAGTTGATCTAATCTGGTTTCCAACCGGAGGCGGGAAAACTGAGGCCTATTTGGGATTGACAGCTTTTACTATTTTTATGAGAAGACTTAATAATAAATCCGGGTCCGGAGGGACGACAGTTTTAATGCGTTATACTTTAAGACTTTTAACATCCCAGCAATTTCAACGGGCATGTACTCTCATTTGTGCTTGCGAAAAATTACGTCTTGAAGGTGAATGTACAGGAGATCCGATTACAATCGGACAATGGTTGGGGCTTGCCTCATCCCCGAATACTATCATAGGAGCCGAGCAGAAACTTAGGGATTTACAGAGGCAGCGGGACGGTTCGGGAATGAATCCGTTTCAAATCCTGCATTGCCCCTGGTGTGGCACGCATATAATCAGAAAGGGAGGTCGAGGCACTTTTTGTTACAGGATAAGAACTAACCCTAAACGGTTCACAATGTGGTGCGCCAATAAATTTTGTGATTTTCATAACGAATTACCCATTAAAATCATTGATGAGGATATATATAGAGAACCGCCGACTTTATTATTTGGAACAGTCGATAAATTTGCGATGCTGGCCTGGAAGGCTGATGCTTCTTCAATTTTTGCGCTTAATCAAGGGAATAAAAATAATTCTCCCGAGCTTATAATCCAGGACGAATTACATCTTATCTCCGGATCACTCGGAACTATGGTGGGTTTATATGAAACATCTATTGATTTGCTATGCGGGGCTAAAGGAAAACGGCCGAAAATTATCGCCTCGACAGCAACTATTCGCAGATCAAAAGATCAATGTAATGCCCTGTATGCAAGAGAAGTCCGGCAATTTCCTCCTTCCGGTTTGGATGCTTCTGATTCCTTTTTTGCGAAAGAGGCGGAAATCAGTGATGAAAAACCGGGAAGATTATATATTGGTGTTATGCCATCAGGGAAAACATCGACAACAATGGAAATACGGTTGTTGGCTGATTGTATTCAAGGCGTTGATTTGCTTGAGGATGAAGTAAAAGATAAATTCTGGACCCAGGTTGTTTATTGTAACAGTATTAGAGAATTGGGTACTTCAAAAAGTATCATTTATGATGACGTTAAAGAATATTCTAAAAGATTGTCCGACCGTTTGGGCGTAAAACCTAGGTATTATAGCGATAAAGCAGTTGAAGAGCTTACCGGCCGTGTTTCTGCCGAATTAATCCCGGAAATCTTACAAAAACTTGAAATTGAATATCCTGATAAAAATGCGGTGGATGTATTACTGGCAACAAATATGATTTCTGTCGGCGTTGATATTAACAGGTTAGGATTAATGGTAGTTTTAGGGCAACCAAAAACTACTTCGGAGTATATCCAAGCCTCCAGTCGTGTAGGACGGAAATATCCCGGAATGGTATTAACTTTATACAGTCCGGTAAAAAGCAGGGACAGATCCCATTTTGAACAGTTTATAAAATATCACCAGTCTTTGTATAGATATGTAGAACCGACCAGTGTAACCCCTTTTTCTTCTCCTGTTAGAGATAAAGCATTGCATGCTGTTTTGTTAATTTTAATCCGTCATATGCTCGGTTATGCAAAAAATGAGTCCCTTCCGGGATTTGATCCAAAATCAAACGAGACCAATCAAATTGTCAGTAAAATAATTAAAAGAGTAAACATCGTTGATTCTGCAGAGGCTTCCGCTACAAAGGCTGAACTTGAAGCCATTCTCAATCGAATAAATGAATTAAAAAATCTTGATCCAGGTATTTCTTATGACGAAATTCGTAATTCGATGAAAATTCCACTTCTGAGGCGGCCCGGTGATAAAACGCGGGGAATTTTCTCTACCCCTCAATCGATGAGAAGTACAGATGCAGAGTGTTATGTAACTATTGATTACAGTTAGTTATTAAAATAATTATGAAAAGGCCAACACTAAGAAGAAGCCAAACAATAACCGTTTTCGGAGTCGGGGCGATTGTTGATTTACCGGATGCATCAGTAATGGTTTGCGGGATTGAAAAGTGGGATACAAAAGGAGCTACGCGTTTAAGTGACCCCAGATTAGAAAGAAAATTAGGAGCTCCTTATTTTATTATGCCTCCTGATAAAAATCAGTCCAAAGACGGAATCAGAGTTATCAGATTTCCTAAGTGGATGAGGTGCAGATCGTGCGGAGCTTTAAGAAATGTCGAGGAATGGGATCAAAGAGCACATGAAGCACGTCCTGATAAAGATTTTTTCTCCCGGCCGTTTTGCGACCGATGCTCTGTTCCTTTGATACCGTCAAGATTTATCGTTGCCTGCCGGAAGGGACATGTTGACGATTTTCCGTATAGTAAATGGGCCCATAAGGGCCAGGAGTGTTCAAACCCTGATCTTAAATATAGTGAAAGCGGCAGATCTGCCTCATTGGCAGGAATCACAATTTCGTGTAACAACTGTCATGTTCATAACTCTATGAGTAATGCTTTCAATAAGGACATTCTTTCCGGTATAATAACTTGCGAAGGATCTAAACCTTGGGTAGGTAAATGGAAAGAAGGATGCGGTGAGAAATTGTCCGGTTTACTTAGGGGTGGAACGAATGTGCATTTCCCTATTGTTAAAAGCTCCATTCTAATTCCACCGTTTACCTCAGAAAATCTGAAAACTAAAATTGCCAATACCAGATCCTGGCAAGTATATGAATCCCAGGAAGGGGGAATGGATGTAGATACGATTGCAGTACTGGTAGCTGATGAAACCGGCGAAAAAAAGAGTGATGTATTGGAGGCAATTACCCAAATGGAAAAAGGCGATTTAAAAGATAAAATAGACAGGTCTGAAGAAGAATACCGCTTCGACGAATTTAAAGCTTTTACCGGTAAAGTATATTCCGGAGATGATTTTGAAATTGAACCGGTTTCAGGTGGTTCTTATGGAATTTCTTGCCTAAACAGAGTTATTCTGGTCAAAAGGCTAAGAGAAATAAGAGTTCAAACCGGTTTTGCCCGGATAAGGCCTCCGGAATATGTTGCCGAGCAACAAGAGGATGAAAGTCAGGAAAAATCAGAAGAAGTGTCAGTTTCGGATGATAGATCTGTCCGGTGGAGGCCTGGATTTGAAGTCCGCGGAGAGGGGGTTTTTCTTGATTTTGATATCAACAAATTAATTTCATGGACATTAAAACGGGAAGTTATTAAAAGAGTAAAATTATTGATAAACAGATTTAAAAAACATCCGGATATATTTGCAACTGTAGATAAGATGAATACGGAATATATTTTTTTACATACTTTATCCCATTTATTAATAAGACAGTTAAGCTTTGAATGCGGTTATGGTAGTTCAGCTTTAAGGGAAAGAATTTATTGCTCTTCTGATCAAAAAAACCGGAAGATGGCAGGAATATTAATTTATACGGCTGATGGAGATTCCGAAGGGACAATGGGTGGACTTGTGAGGCAAGGTAAAAAGGATTATTTTCCGGCAACTTTTAAAAAAGCTGTTTCTTTAGCAAAGTGGTGTTCGTCAGACCCGTTATGTATTGAGTCAGACGGTCAAGGATTTCAATCAATGAATCTCGCTGCTTGTCATGCTTGCGCTATGTTGCCGGAAACTTCTTGTGAAATAATGAATCGATATTTAGACCGTGGTTTAATTGTTGGAACCCTAGTAGATAAAGAAATCGGGTTTTTATCAGGATTGTAAAGTTAATCCTGTCTGGGGATTTTGTCCATGAAGTTGACTGATTGCGATAGTTGATTTTAAAAATATTGATTTTGGTTGAAGCTGTTTTTTTAGCGCATCTGCAAGAATTTTTATAACCGGGACGCAGACAGAATTCCCGAATTGCCTATATGCCGGAGTTTTTGCATAGGGGAGAATAAATTTTTCCGGAAATCCCATTAATCTGGCGCATTCCCGTGGAGTAAACATTCTGGGATTTTTCCCCTTTTGAGGTATCAGGTTTTCCCTGCCGTCTTTTCCGTAACGTGAAGTAAGCGTATTGGCTATTCCGGAGGGATTAATAAGATAGTGGGCAAAACCGTTGCCTTTTCTTTTGTTTCTAATAGTTCGCATTTGGTGTGAATTCCATAATTGATCGCTGATTGTAAATTTATCAGGAACATTTTTTTCCAGAATATTATGTATGCAATTTTTTTTCTGTTTAATTTCTGGAAAATTAAATAAAGAATTTTTAAGAGCAATCATATAAATTCGTTTTCTACTTTGCGGGACTTGCAATGAAGCGTTAATAACTTTGAAATTTAATTGATATCCCAACGATTCTAATTCTTTTTTTACCCTTTTAATGGTTTTCCCTCTATCGTGTTTTCCAAAATTTGAAACATTTTCAAGAAAGACTGCTTCTGGTTGGTGATATCGTAAAATTCTAATTATTTCGAAAAACATTATTCCTTGATCTTTATCTTCGAAACCGTGTTTACGATGACTACTGATTCTGGCAGAAACTCCTGCTTTCGAAAACGGTTGACAAGGAAACCCGGCGCACAATACGTCATGCGGAGGAATTTCTTTTTCATCAATTTCCCTGATATCTTTGATGTCAATATTATTGCCGTGGTTAGCTATGTAAGTAGCTGCTGCTGACTTGTCGCGTTCATTACTATAGATACATTTGAATCCTGCTTTTTCAAAACCCAAACGAATACCGCCAATTCCTGCAAATAGATCAATAAAAGTCAGTTTACTCTTCATTATTTTATGTTTAAAATGTGGTTTGTTTAAGCCGATACTTAAGGATAGCACAGCTATGGACAAACTTGATAAAGAAAAACGAAGCTGGAACATGTCCAGGATACATAGTAAAGATACTGTCCTTGAATTGAAGGTTCGCCGATTTTTATTTGCGAAAGGATTGCATTACAGATTGCATTCTGATTTACCAGGGAAGCCGGATATTGTATTCAGGGGAAAGAAGAAGGTGATTTTTATAAACGGTTGTTTTTGGCACGGACATAAAAAATGTAAGGTTTTCAGAATTCCGAAATCAAATATAAGTTTTTGGAAAAAGAAAATCAATGCAAATATAATAAGAGATGAAAGAAATTATCGTTATCTTAGAAAATCAGCATGGAAAATGCGTATTGTTTGGGAGTGCAGGCTTGATAAAAATTGCGACAATCAACTTGAAAATCTTTTTCATTGGATTGTGAAAGAAGATATATAACCCCTCTTTTCTGCGAGTCCGAGCGGAGCGAGGACGAGCATCTGTCCGCCTTTGGCGGAG
>Ga0066639_10002337_pt1 | contig 16607 bp, 13 predicted proteins | sample CryGeyCG2114_010_2_FD_59504 | JGI IMG/M metagenome (GOLD analysis project Ga0066639, IMG submission 59504) | Groundwater microbial communities from aquifer - Crystal Geyser CG10_big_fil_rev_8/21/14_0.10 | ecosystem: Environmental > Aquatic > Deep subsurface > Groundwater | place: USA: Utah...
TTCTTTAATACACTTAGGACCCAACAAAAAACAGCCTACATTGCAAAAGCGTGGCCATCAGAACTTGAAAAAAGGCTTTTTATGAACTTTGTAGTTCAATCCTCTACTCATGAACCTTTGGATCTTCTATACAGATTTGAACTCTTTTTAGAAAACTTTGTGAGCTCATTTTCTGATGAGATAACAGAAGATAGATTTAATACAATCAAACAAAATCAAATTGAAAAGCTAAAAACCTCAATGAAGAACTTGTCTATCAAATCTTCAACTCTAGATAGGTTTGCTTTTGAATATCAGGATCTAGAATGGCTAGATAAAAGAATTGAAGGACTTCAAAAAGTCAGCTTTGAAGATTTTAATAAATATTGCTACCAAACACTTTCTAAGGCAAATACTAAACGCTTGGCTGTTCTAGTAAAAGGCATATATCCTGAAAATTTCTTTACTTATGAGAAGACATCACTTCAAAGTATCGAAAATTCTGAACAATACTTAGAAAATGAAGCTGTAATCACAAGCTCGGAATAACTCTTACTGAAGACGTTAAAAAAGACAGCTTTGCCAAAAAGTATTTTTGGATAAAGCTTTGAAATCTCCTTAAGTAGTCCTCTTAAATAATATTAAGAGGACATACTCATAGGATGTTCTTTATGTTTTAATCTATTTTTATTTTATTAAAATTATACTCTTGAATCAATTCTTATTGTTGGCGAGGCGCCCGCTGGTTGGTGCCCTACCACTACTACGGTAGAATCATCTTCTGGATCTGTTAAGCCGGTAAATGAAGTTGATACTCTTGGCTCGCCTGAAGGTTGTCTAGAATACCCAAAGCCTAGATCATCTGGATCTGTTAATTCGATAACTGAAGTTGATGCTCTTGGCTGAAAGACGACTCGACGACCTGACTGAGCGAGCATGTCTTGAAGACTTAACTGATTGATCCCGAATTGATCTAGCGGATCGATTTGTCGCCTACCTCTTGCTGGTGGCACTCTATAAGCTCTTGTTGCTGGTGCTCTCGGCACATACACTCCTCCACGAGCTCTTCCTGACGATCCTCCTGGAGAGCTTGTTCTTGTGAGTTCAGAAGGTGGTTCTATCTTAAAATCATGGAGAGGTCTCGGTAACCTTGGAGCTATTGGATCTGCTGCTGCTACTGTTGGATCTGCTGCTACTGTTGTAACTCCTGCTGCCTGAGCTTTATTAAAAAACTTGGATGCTATAAAAGGTGTAATAGTTCCTGCAAATCCCATTAATCCACCGGGACTTAATAGCCCTGCTGTGCTATATGATGCAGCTAACGATAAAGCGGGAATTACTGCTTGTGTTATTTCATTTTTATTATCTGATATCAATTTAGATATATTAGGCATAGGAAGTCTATTGCCTGGGATCTTGTCGGCTATTGCCCTAAATGCAGGCTTAATTATTGGTGGCCTTTTATGAATTCCTCGATTTAATGCTAATGATGTTAAAAATGTCGGAATTCCTCCATACAACACATTTAACCCGGATAATGCTGAAATAGCCGTAGCACTGGCTGTTGCAGTTGTTGCCGCAATTGCAAAATCAGGAAGAGTTTGTTGGAAAGATTCTTGAAAACCAATCTCCACTGGCTTAGCAGATAGACTGATCTTTAGTTTAGTTTCAATTAACTTTAATGTATCTTCAACTGTTCCTGTTTCTCTTGCCTCTCTTGCCTCTCTTGCTACTTGATTAGCTTGAGTTTTAGTGCTTGAAATTTCCGGGAAATCTTCATCTTCTGCTGAAGACGGAATGAAATAAGGGTTTGCATATCCTAATTTTTTTAGGACATTATCAATATATTCATAGTCAATTTCATGTTGTGGTGTATAACTTAAGTAATAACTATACTGCTCTACAAGTTCTGCATGCCCTAGTCTCTCGAATTCCTCCATATTTTCCGTTTTTTTTAGAAACTTAACTTTCCCCTTTTTTTGAGCTTCTTTGTAATCCTCTTCCGACATAAGGCAATGACCATGCACCCATAATAGGATAAACAGTTGTTCCGATAAAGCTGCCTCTTTTTCGTCATCCATTTTAACATGGACCAAAGTCTTGATATTATTTATAATATTTTGGTTGGACAACCCAGGATCTTTAAGTTTAGCAATTTCTGCTTCAAACTTTCTAATCTTATCTTCGTGTATACTACCCGTGCATCCTTTGTGATTAGCTTTATAAGTTTCAAATTCCTTTTTTTTCGCGATTAATTCAGGGCTTTCTTCAACTTCTTCTCCAAGTCCTATAGAACGACCAATAGAACGACCAATAGAACCAAGTGCATCACCTAAATAAATCACTGATTGGTTTCCTAGACCATCAATAGCACTACTAATTTCCGATGCAGCGTTTAGAGTTGCTCCCCCTATCGCCTTACCGGCTGCTAAAGGTGGTTTAGCTGCCTGTTGCAAAACCTTATAGCTTAAGAAACTAATAGCAGCAAAACTAAAGACTCCACCTAGGGCTCCACCTATCGTCCATGCGTTGTCATACAAGAAATTACCAAAGTTCCAAGCTCCTTCTGCAATTTCAACCGGAGCTGGAAGATTATCATATCCATCTTTAACTGCTTCCCCAAAACCTCTACCAACAGCTTTGGCAAATGGCAAAGCAAAGACATCCCACACAAATTTTACAGTAGTTGTGACCGCAGAAGAAGTGTTTCCAATCCCAAGAGTTTTATTAATTAATATTCCACTTCCAGCTACTGCAGCTACTTTAGCAGGTAATGATAACTCCCAAAAAACCTTACCACCTGTATAAAGAACGCTACCCGTCGAACTCATTGCTGAATAAGCACCCTTACCAAATGAACTAGCATAACCTGCAGCCATATTTGCATAATCTTTTACTTTATCGAATGGTTCTGGCTCAGGAGCAGGTTTTGACTCTGGTTTTTGCTCTTTTTTAGGCGTTACTGGCTTTTTTGGAGCTGGAGTGATAGAGTGTTTTATAGCTAATGCCCCATCATATGTTAATGCTAAAACTAAAGGAACACCCAGTGTTATAATAGTTAATGCAACTTTTCCTACACATGCAACTGTTGATCCTTTTAAAAGAAGCCCGTATGTTGCGGGGGTTTTTTGTTTTACCCATTCGGCAGTCCTGTTAGAAATAAGCATATAATTTGACGTAATAGCCATATATTAACCTTTTTATATTAAATTAAGTAAATTTTAATTGTTTTTAACTTTAATTACTAGGAAAAATTAAAAAAATAAAAGCAACATTATCCATATTGTTAAGTTTTTATTTAAAATATTGATTAGCAATAATTAAAGTTTTAATTTAACCTGTAGCCACCCTAAATATATAAGCGAAGGCTTTGAGAGATCTCACAAATCCGCTAATTGTATTTTTTAAGTCCCTAATAATAAGTAACTTTTAAGGCATTTACTCTCGCAGTGATTTAGAACCTTCAAAAAACCTTATGAGTTGGTGAGATAACATCCTTTATCCTTTGCATTGTGAATGATTTTTAAGGTGGAAAATGTTAGTAAATTTATTATTAATCAGCCACTGTTTAAAAATATTTTTTTAACGACTATTTTAGGTAATATTCACCTCTTTGCTGAATCAATTTAGCTACCAAGGCTGTCCAGCCTGTTTGATGTGAGGCCCCTATCCCCTTGCCATTATCACCATTAAAGTACTCAAAAAATAAAATATTTTTATTAAAGTGCTGGTTCTTTTGGAATTTTTCATTATTTTGATAAACGGGGCGGTTGCCCTTTTCATCTTTTTTAAAAATACTAATTAATCTATGAGATATTTCTCCGGCAACTTCCCAAAGTGTAAGATACTTACCAGAGCCTTTTGGACACTCAACTTTAAAGTCATCACCATAAAAATGATGGAATTTCTGTAACGATTCAATAATTAAAAAGTTAAGTGGAAACCAAATGGGGCCCCTCCAGTTAGAATTTCCCCCAAATAAAGGAGTATGAGACTCCCCCGGCTCATATCCAACCGACATTATATTGCCATTATAGTCAAACTTATATGGATTTTTCTCATGGAACTTTGATAAAGAACGAATGCCATGCGGACTTAAAAATTCATCTTCATCTAACATCTTATCTAAGATACGAGTTAACCTATCTTTGTTTAAAATAGATAAGATATGCCTGTTGTGTATGCCATGCTCTTTTATAATTGCAATCTCATTACAAAGATCTTTTCGATTATGTAAAAACCAATCAAACCTTTTTTTAAAGCCCTTAAGCTGATTTAAATGCTCATCTTCAATTGTAGCTACAGCAAACATTGGAATGAGTCCTACCATTGAACGTACTTTTAAGGAATGATGGTTGCCATCAGGATACTGAATAACATCGTGGTAAAAACCATCATCTTCGCACCAAAGCGATGGTTTTTTACCTTTTTGATAGTTGATAGCATCTGCTATGTATAAAAAGTGCTCAAAGAATTTACTCGCCATGTCCTCATAGCTTTCATCAATCTTTGCAAGCTCAGTTGCTATAGTCCACATGTTTAAACAAAACATCCCCATCCAGCTAGTAGCATCTGACTGGTTTAAAGTGCCACCTTGAGGCAGCTCTTCAGAACGATTAAAAATACTTATGTTGTCCAAGCCTAAAAAACCGCCCTGAAAAACATTTTTCCCTTCTTTGTCTTTGCGATTGACCCACCATGTAAAAGAAAGTAAAAGTTTTTGATAGACACTATTTAAAAATCCAGTGTCGGCTTTTTTGTTATTCTTTTTATCGATCTTGTAAACACGCCAAGCGCTCCAAGCTAAAACTGGAGGGTTCAAATCATTGAAATCCCATTCATATGATGGCACGTGTCCGTTCGGATGCATGTACCACTCTCTTGTCAATCGCCTGATTTGTTTTTTTGCAAATTCAGTATCTATTAAGGAATAGGCAACACAGTGAAATGCTGTATCCCATGAAGCAAACCAAGGATACTCCCATTTATCAGGTATCGCCAAGATATCATCAATGTACACATGCTTCCAATTTCTGTTTCTAGCTGTTTCTTTACGATTTTCGGATACCTTGTTAATATAATCCCCTTCCAACCATTCCTCTACAACATAATGATAAAACTGTTTGGTCCAAAGAAGTGAGGCAAATGCTTGCCTTTGAATATCGATAAGCTCTTTATCGAGTTGTTTAGGAGCTATGTCATTAAAAAACTTATCGGCTTCATTCTTTCTTTTTTGAAAAGTTTTTTCAGTATTGCTAAATGGATTTTTTAGTGCTTTCTCATCTGTAAGTCTTAAGTGAATTGTTTTGGATTCACCGGAAGGGATTTCCATTTCATAGTGAATTGCCGCCTTGGTGCCTTTTTTTTCTTGATTGACAGCTGATTTATTGCCTCGGATGACGTATTCATGAAAAGCGTCTTTTGTAAAAGGACTCTTATTTTCTTCCCCATTTAATTTTTTAAAATTTGTTTCATTATTAGTGAAAAGAGTTTTTCCTTCTTCGTAGTAAAGATAACGTTCTTTTAAATCAGGATGATAAATTACAAAATAGTCTTTATCTTGCTTGATATAACTATCCGGCGCTTTATTAAACCAAATCCAAGTATTACGAAGCCAAATAGTTGGCAAAATATGGATTTTTCTAGTTTCTTTTGATCTGTTGCAAATAGTACATTTGATAAAAACATCTTCAAAGCCTTCTTTTGCATATTCTATGTAAATATCAAAATAGTTATCTTCATCAAATACTTTAGTATCTAAAAGTTCATACTCCTCTTCAATCAATGATCTAGATGCATTTTCTTCAATTAACTTTTGATAGGGAAACTCTGATTGAGGATATTTATATAAAAATTTCATGTAAGAGTGGGTTGGAGTATTATCTAAGTGAAAAAAATACTCTTTTACGTCCTCTCCGTGATTGCCTTCTTTACCAGTCAAACCAAACAACTTTTCTTTTAAAAGTTGATCCTTCTCATTCCAAAAGCTAAAGGCAAAGCAGACTCTTTGATGGTTGTCTGAGATTCCTCCTATTCCATCTTCTCCCCATCTATAGCAGCGATAGTGAGAGTCCTTAAAACTAAAGTAATTCCAGGCATCTCCATCTTCACTGTAATCCTCTCTAACCGTCCCCCACTGTCTAGCGCTAAGATAAGGCCCCCATCTGCGCCAATGCTTTTTTTTTGCTTTGGCCTCTTCTAGCCTTTTGGTCTCTTTATTCTTCATCAATACCCCTCCGCCTATTTTTCTTATTAAACATTTAGTAGAAAATGAAAATCTTTTTTTTATTGACATTAGCGCATCTTTATGGGAACTAAAACATATGGAAATAAAAAACTATCCCTTAATTGTTATTGGAGCCGGCGCAAGTGGACTTGTCATTGCAAAGGGCTATGCAAAAGCACATAAAAAAGTACTTATGATTGAAAGGGGTACTTATGGAGGTGACTGCACAAATTTTGGTTGCATTCCAAGTAAGTCGTTAATCGCTTCTGCCAAAACTGCCTTTGATATCAAAAATGCAAAAAAAATGGGGATAACCCTTAAAGATGACAGTTTTAATACTGATGAAGTTTTAAGTAGAGTCCAAAAAATTGTTTCGAGTGTCAGAAAAAATGAAGACAAAAAAGCTTTAAGTGACTTTGGAGTAGAAACAATTACAGGAGACGCTCAATTTGTTGATAGGAATACACTTAAAGTTACACTGAAAGAAAGCAATGAAGAGATTCTTGTAAAAGGGAAAAAAATAGTTATTGCAGCGGGGTCTGCTCCCTTCATCCCTCCACTTAATGGAATTGAAGAGACTCCCTACCTAACAAATGAAACAGTCTTTTCTCTAGAAAAGATCCCATCTAGTATGATCATTGTAGGCGGAGGGCCGATCGGTTGCGAGCTTGCCCAAGCATTTAATAGACTTGGGACTAATGTTGTAATCGTTCATAAAAATGCACAGCTGCTCAATAAAGAAGATAAAAAAGCAGCAGAGCTCATAAAAACCGTCTTCGAAAAAGAAGGAATTGAAATCTACAATGACTTTCAGATAGATAGAATATCTTATTCAAATAACACCTTTGAAATAGAAATCGACAACTCTGAAGTACATAAAAAATTACAAGCTGAAACAGTTTTAATATCTAGTGGCAGAACAGCCAATATAGCATCTTTGCATCTTGAAAATGCTGATATAGAAGTAACTCAAAAAAAAATTGTAATTGATAGCTATTGTAGAACTTCTCAAAAACATATATTTGCTATAGGAGATATAGCAGGACCTCCTTTTTTTACTCACCTAGCAGAAAGTCAGGCTAGGACAGTTTTAGCAAACTTGTTGCTCCCCTTTTTTCTAAGAAAAAAAAGTAAACAAAAAAGACTTATTCCAAGAGTCACATACACTGATCCTGAGATCGCAAGCATCGGATATTTAAAAGATGCTGCTATAAAAAAATACTCAGAAAAAAAATTGGCCATTTACGAGCTTGCATACAGTGAAATTGACCGTGCTGTTTGTCAAGGTGAGACAGTCGGTTTTATTCAAATAATTACAAAAAAATGGTCCAGCAAAATTATTGGTGTAACAATTGCAGGTTCAAGAGCTGGAGAAATCTTAGGAGAATTAATCCTAGCCATCAATGAAGATATAGCTCTTAGAAAGCTTAGTAATATAATTCATCCTTATCCAACTTTTTCACTCGGATTAAGGCAAATAGCGGACTTATGGCTCAAGCAAACTATAATTCCTAAATTCTTTAAAAAATGAAAAGTGAGCCTCCTAAAAGATCATTTAAGCAACTTATCCCGATTGGAATTATTTTGCTTATCATGGGAGCTATTTACTTGTTAGTAACACTTGATGTAATTGATATACAAATCATCAAAAAGCAGCATGTAGCTATTAAGGCAGCTGTTTTAAGGCACAGAGTTTTATCTCCTATCTTATTTATTCTGGTATACATTTTTATAGTTGCTCTTTCATTGCCAATTGGCTCTTTTCTTACGATGTTTGGCGGGTATTTATTCTCTACTATCTCAGCCACTATTTACGTGATAATAGGGGCTACTACAGGAGCTACTATAATATTTTTGGCCTCAAGGTATGCTTTAAGTAGTTTCTTTCGAAAAAAAGCAGGTGGCTTTATTGAAAAGCTGCAAAAAGGATTTCAAGAAAATTCAGTAAGCTATTTGTTATTTTTAAGGATTGTTCCTTTGTTTCCTTTTTGGGCTCTTAATATTTCTTTAGCTTTTTTAAATGTCTCATTATTAAACTTTGCATGGACATGCTTTGTGGGCATTATACCCGGTACATTTGTGTATGTATCAGCAGGATCTGGACTAGGTGAAGCTCTTGCAATGGGTGGAAAAGTAGATGCTGCAGCTATTTTTAACTGGAAACTAAGGCTGGCATTGATTGGGATAGCACTTCTTATTCTAGTTCCAGTCATTTATAAAAAATTTAAGAAAAGAAAAAGCAATGTTGGATAGTATAATACGACCTAAGGTACAAAAATATTTCGACAAAATAGTAAAACACTTTCCCTTTAAGTTTCTAAAACCTAATGCGGTTTCAGTTACTGGGTGTTTTTTAGGCGTTTTTTCAGCTATTTTAATATATTTTCAATTCAAATACTTAGCAGCCATATTTCTTTTAACATCTGGTTTATTAGATATTTTGGATGGTACGATAGCTAGGGTCTTTCAAAAAAAATCCCTATCTGGATGTACTATTGACATTATTTTTGACCGCGTAATTGAGTGTAGCGTAATTTTTGCCCTATTTTTTATCGACCCAAGTCAAAGAGCTTTAGTTAGCGTTCTACTTTTAATAGGGGTTGTAATGTGTCTCACTTCATTTTTTGTAGTCAGTATGCTTAGCAATAATACTTCAGAGAAGAGTTTTTATTATAGTCCGGGAATATGTGAAAGAGGAGAAGCTTTTATTTTTTTTATTATCATGATTATTTTCCCAACCTCGTTTCAAGTTGCTGGATATATTTTTTCTCTTTTAATGATTTTAACAGCCTTTATCAGGACTTTTGAGTTTTTAAAGCAAAACAAGTTGAGTGAGCCTTTGCCATCGAACAAAAATGATGAATAAATTCTATTTGAGTTACTGAATTTTTTAGGTATTTAACATTTTCTACTCTGATTACCGGCAATACTTTTTTCATTGAATTACAATAAAAAACATCTGCATCTTCCAATTGACTTAACTTATACGCCCCGCTTTGGACAATCAAGCCCATCTTTCTAGCAACATCAATTGCAAAAGACAGTGTTATGCCTTTAAGATAATTAAGTTTTGAGTCTGGATAATAAAACATGTTATCTTTAATCCAAAAAATATTGGCAATTGATGTTTCTAAAATATTTTTATTTTCATCAAATGTAATGCAATCACTAAATCCTTTTTCATTTGCATGCTTTAATAATTTTAAGCGATTAAAAGTAGCTAAAGTTTTCAATTGAGAATTAGCTGATATCCAAGGCTTTTGATAAGTACAAAGCGATATTTTATCAGCCTGTAAATTTTCCTCTTTTTGGATAGTTGCTAAAACCATTTTGGCTGTAATCATGACCCTTATGCGCCATTTGCCTTTCATCGCTTTATTTTTTTCAATTAGCTGAAGCAACTCATTTTTATTAATTGTTTTTTCTAAAGTAAGCTTTTTTGCATGCATAGACAGGCGTCTTAAATGCTCTTCTAGAAAATATACTTTAGCATCTTCCAATAAAATTGTTGTATAAACCCCATAGTCAGAATCTGGGCAATATGGTTTATCTAATGAAGCAAAATAACCATTACAATAAATTATAGCCATTGTACATTCATAGCATCAAAAATTGATTTACCTTTGATCAAAGTCTCTTGATATTCTTTTTCAGGATCAGAATCAGAAACAATCGCACCACCTAGCTGCGCTGAGACCGTCTCACTATCAAATAGTAGAGTTCTTATGCAAATATTAAAATCAAACTGATCTCTTCTAAAATAACCGATCGAACCTGTATAAATGTTTCTAGCTCTTTTTTCTAGTTTGTAGATTAATTTTTTGGCCTCCAACTTTGGGCACCCCGTGATTGATCCCCCTGGAAATATCTCCCTTAGTATCTCAACGTTGGAAAATTTAGTATTTGCTTTTGACTGGACTACTGAAAACATGTGAATAATGTTCTCATATTTTTCAAGCTGAAACAACCTTGCACTTACACTGCCTATTTGACTTATTTTAGATAAATCATTCCTCAAAAGATCTGTGATCATCGTAAGTTCTGCCCTTTCTTTTTTACAAGAAAGTAGTATCGCAGAGTTTTCTTTCTCCTGGTTTTCAGAAGAGCCTCTTTTAATTGTTCCTTTAATAGGTCTAGCATCTAAATGACTACCCTCTTTTTTAAGCAGCCTTTCAGGTGAATTGCTTACAATTGCCATATCATTTAAATAAAAATAAGCTGAAAACGAAGTAGGATTTTGATTTATCAAACGGTTAAATGCATCGATGGGTAAAATGCTGCTTTTTAGTTTAATCTCATGTGATAGATTTAGCTGGTATACTTCACCGGAGCGAATTGACTCGTGAACACTTTTTATTTTGTTGAGATAACTTGTTTTATCTTCTTGGTATAGACAGGTTGAACTACTAAACTTTTCTTTTTTTATGTCTGGAATATTTTTTATAAATTTCTTCAAATTGACAAGCTGATCTACGTAGATTAGATATCTTTGGTTTTTTACAAAGCTACAATCTTCTACATCCATAGTAATTATGGAAGATCCATGATCATATTCAATTGTAACTAGGCTTCTTTGAAAATATGCCAGTGGAATATTTGTTTTTTCAATAGGCGTTATTAGTTCCTTGTCGCTATAAGCCCCCATTTCATAGCCCAAAAAACCTACCCAAAAATCATCCGTTATTTTTTCATTTAAAGTATCCCAAGGACTATCACTTGAAATGACATTGGGAATACTTTTAAATTCCTGACTTTGCTTTAGGTCTATAATTGCAAATGAATCAAAAGGAAAAAGGAACAAATAAGATTTTTTAGATGTCTCAAACTTTCCACCTGAAAATAAAAGACATGTACCATGTTCATTTGCAAAAAAAGAGCATATCTTCAAAAGATCCGATGAAGCACAGTCTTCGAAAGTATGCTTTTTCAAGATTCTTCCATATTATGGTATACTGCATCTACATCGTCTAAATTATCGAGCCAGTCTATCAACTTCTCATTTTTATCTTTATCTTCTTGAGAACATTTAACTCGCACTTTAGGTATCATATCTAAAAATGCATCTTCAACTTTGATATTTTGAGCTTCTATCCTTTCTTTGACTGCATAAAGCATATCTGGAGGAGTTGTAATAAGATAATTGTTTTCAATCAATTCGAAATCATCTGCCCCAGCATCTGTTGCCAGCATGAACATGTCATCTTCTTTGATTTGCTCAGCATCAATTTGAAGAAAACCTTTCTTTTCAAAGTTGTACATCACAGCTCCGCTAGAGGCTATATTTCCACCACACTTATTTATGGCGATCCTGATATCTGAGGCGCTTCTATTTTTGTTGTCTGTCAAGGCCTCTGCGATAATGCCTACTCCTGAATGTCCATAAAGCTCGTACACAACTTCGTCGTAGTTGCTTTGGTCTGAGGAAGTTGCTTTTTTTATATTTCTTTCAATTGTGTCGTTTGGCAAGTTGGCAGCTTTTGCTTTTTGAATAACGGCTTTCAATTTGACATTTGTCTCTGGGTCAGCTCCACCTTGTTTTGCTGCATTGATGATTTCTTTTGTAAGCTTGGAAAAAATTTTTCCTTTTTTCTTGTCAGCTCTATCTTTTTTATGCTTAATATTGGCCCATTTACTATGTCCTGCCATTTTTCCTCCAAATATTTTTCATAAAATACTTTTCAAATTTTTTCATTTGAGCGAAATCTGGAAATCTCTTCTCATGTTCTTTAAATTCTTTGCCATGCATTTGACATCTACCACTTTTTAAAACTTTAGATGGATATACCTCATGCAAGATCTCGTGAAAAATTAAATACTCCATATATTGACTTGCAACACTTTCATGATCTAGCAGTTTATTAATTCTAATTAGCTTATATTGACGATCGTAACTTCCAAATGTAATGTGTCTAAATTTTTTGTAAGTTGGCTTAAACCAAGCAATATTTAAACCCATCTCATTATTAAAATATTTTTCATTGACCTGCCGATATAAATCCTGCAAATCAAAATGTCTACCTTTGTAGTTTAATTTTTCTTGAGTTACTTGATTAGAAAAATCTAAACTTTCTTGGATTGAATAAACGAATTGTTTTACAAGACTAAAATCTTCTTTCTTTCTACTTATAATATAGCTTACAAGAGCATTTAAAACATCTGTCGGAGCCTTTAAAAAAAGACGATGCAAAGAAATTGAAATGCTACTTCTTTGGTCTTTCAAAACAAAATAATGAGACTTGTTATCATTGATTTTAATTTGAACTTCTTTTTTTACTTTTTCTTTTAGAGTGGCCGATAGTGCTTGAAGCATCTTTTATAACTGTTTTTGCATGAGTTTTTTAGACTGATAACTACCGTCTAAGTTTTTAATGAAATGCTTATGTTCTCCATATTCGACAAAGCCCTGTCTTTCATAAAGCCTAACAGCAGGGTTGTTCTCATATACTTCTAAATGTAGAAATTTTATATTAAATTTTTCCTTCGCGCGTTTTTCAATCTCTTGTATCAACTTGGTCCCTATACCTTTTCCTCTGAATTCATTTTTTACAATAATTGCCAACAGGCATTGATGAGAAAATTTTTGATATGGTTGAAGATACAAATTCACAATTCCTGCAGCTTCATTATTGTAATAGGCTGTCAAAACTGCTCCATATTTAACAAAGCTGATCCAAAATATTGCAGCATCTTCTATTTCCCTATCATTACACATTGGATACCACTTAAGGGTTTCAGGATCGCTTAGCCACTTTCGAATATATTTCATATCCTCTGGCTTTGATTCTTTTATTTCAATTTTTGACATTTGTTCCTTCAGAAAATCAGTTCATAACAAATACGATCTATGTAAGCATTGTTTTCAAAAACATAGCCTTTTTGCTGAGCAAACTTTTCAAAGTTAAAATCAACTAAGATCTTTTCTATTAAGCATCCTTCAAAAAATTCAGCGTAAATCAATTCATGCTTGAAATAGTTTTTAGAAAGATTGATTAAATTCTTCACAAGCGATTTACCTATACCCTTATTTTGATATTTACTATCTACCACAACTTGGAAAAAGCTCTGGTGGCAGATTTTTTTATAAGGCATTAGAAAAAGCGTCGCTATTCCACATGGGACTTTCTCAACTGTTGCGGTAAGCGATGCTTTAAACTTTGAAAATCCTATCCAGTTTTTTACAAATGGCTTTATTTCATTTTCGGTTTTAACTGGAAACCATTTCCTTATAGATTCATCAGACAACCATTCAAGCAAAAATTTTTCATCTGCTATCTCAGAGTATCTAATGTCATGTTGAATTTCTTTCACGAAGCACCAAACTCTCTTAAAAATCCATCTACAAACTCATCTAATTCTCCATCCATTACCGCTTGGATATTTCCAACTTCAATTTTTGTCCTGGTATCTTTGACCAGCGTATAGGGATGAAAAACATAGTTTCTAATCTGTGAACCCCAAGCTATTTCCTTTTTTTCTCCAGATATTTGCTTTAAGGCATTTTCTCTGTCAGTAACTTCTTTTTCATATAGCTTCGATTTCAACATCTTTAAGCAAAACTCTTTGTTTTGCAACTGAGAACGCTCTTTTTGACATGAAACGATTATATTAGTCGGTATATGTGTAATTCTTACAGCCGAGTCAGTTTTATTTACATGCTGACCTCCAGCCCCCGATGCCCTATAAGTATCAACTCTAAGATCCTCTGGCTTAAGTTCTATTTCAATTTTATCATCTATAATCGGCGACACATCAACAGATGCAAAGCTTGTGTGTCTTTTAGCATTGGAATCAAAAGGCGATATTCTAACTAATCTATGAACTCCTTTTTCCGACTTGCTGTAGCCATATGCGAAGTCTCCGCTAAAGCGAAAAGTGATGCTCTTGATACCTGCAACATCTCCTTCTACTCGATCAACTATCTCAGTTTTCCAGCCTTTTTTGCTGGCCCACCTTTGATACATTCTAGACAGCATAATAGCCCAGTCGCAAGACTCTGTTCCACCAGCTCCTGCGTTAATTGTCAAAAAGCAATCTTTAGAGTCAAGCTCACTTGAAAGCATCCGCTTGATTTCCATATCTGCAACTACTTTTTCAACTTCTTCAAGCTCTTCCATAAGCTCTTCTATAAAAGCATTATCATTGGCTTTTTCAGCTTCTGGTAAAAGTTCTTTCAGGTTAAAAAACCTAGTTTGAACTTCCCTATATGGTATAGTCCATTTTTTTAGCTCATTGCAGCTGTCGATAATTTTTTGAGCTTCTTCATTGTCATCCCAGAAATCTTGGGCTTCCATTAGATTTTCAAATTTCTTTACTTCTTCTTCTTTTGAAGCAAGGTCAAAGATACCTCCACATATCGTCTAACTTAACTTGAATTTGATTGAATCTTTCTTGAGTCTCGATATTCATGTGTGTACCTCTAATTTGTTCAAACTAACATACCTATAATTTCACTTTAAAGCAATTATGAGATGATAAGCACTGATTTTAAAATTGCAAAGCCAGCAGTGGCTACAAAATATATTTAAAAAAATATTAACTATTTATTTATTTGTACTAAAGAAAATCAAAATAAATAATATTTTTTATTATTAACAAATTAAATTATATTATATAATCAATATCATACAATTACTAATTGTATAAACTTTTTTTATATCTACTAAAAATAGATTTACAGGAAAACTTCATTTAAGGTATCATTCCTGCCTTTCATAGAAGAATTTAACTCTTTTAAGTGGAGACTAAAATGGCAAGCATACAATCAATAAGTAATGCCGCAGCAAGTTTTAATTTCAATAACCTATTGGCTAGTATTAATGGGAAATCTGTAGAGGTAATAAACTTTTTAAAAGTAAATACCCCATTAGCTGTAGATACTCTGAAAAATACAGCTATAAAAGCTTATACAGCGGCAATAGCTATGTTTAAAACACTTGCGTCTTACTGGTATCACTATGCTTCAATCTTCCTTGTAAAATCTATAGTAGCGATAGATACATTTATGACAAGTGTTGCAGCAACCCTTGGTCCCCACTATCCTATTATAGCCACAGCTGTAGTTTCTTTTGCTCTAGGAGCCGGAGTTATGTACAACTCAATGCAAGACCAAGATTTAGATATAGCTCAAGATTCTTGACATCCTCCCCTCCCTAAAGGAAGAGGATTCCCACTATTCAAACGAAAGTGGGCTCCAGCTTATCGCTAAGCTTTCCGGTTCCTGCTTCCACGAGTTTGGCTACCCAATTCTCTTCACAGGCTAACAAGCGGCGTCCCCGCTCTAAAACATTTTTTGCTCCCACCACATCTGCATGTTCCAAATGTCCGCATCTAATACAAGCAAATGAGTCCTGTATTTGGCGGTTATCTTTGTTGACATTGTAACAGACAGGACATGTTTGGCTGGTATGCTTGGGATTGACGTAGAGCACTTGCCCGCCCAGCCACTTCTGCTTATATTCCAGAAAAGTTTTGAACAGGCCCCAACCTTGATCAAGTATAGCTCGATTTAGACCAGATTTCTGTGCAACTCTGCTCCCGGGATTTTCTCTATCGCCTTTTGCCGATTTCGTCATTGACCTAATCTGCAAATCTTCAAGTACAAGCACTGCGTGGCTTTTGCTGAGCGCACTTGAAAATTTATGCAGCATATCGCGACGAATATTGGATAGTTTAGTATGAAGGCGATTGATTTTTCCCCTAAGCTTGTGCCAATTTTTGGAAAACTTTACTTTTTTGGCCAGACGCTTTTGTAAGCGCCTGATTTTGTCCCGCCATTTTTTTGAGTCGATAGGTTCTTCAAAATCACCGGTGGAGAGTGTGAACAACCGCTTTACCCCCATATCAATTCCAACCATGGATTGTGAGAAGTGACTTGGCTCAGGCACTTCGATTTCAACTTGGATGGAAACAAACCAGTGGCTTCCAAGGCGAGATATCGTTATATTTTTGGGTGTGCCGATAATCTCTCGAGATTTTCTAAAATTCACCCAGCCAATTTTTGGCAGAAAAATTCGCTTACCTTCAATTTTGAAGCCCTGCGGATAGGTAAAGCTGTCTCGGTCTCCCCGTTTTTTGAAAGTAGGTATTCGCTTTAATGGTTGAGATCGATCAAACCCATCTTTGAATGCCCGCTCCAATTGTTTCAAGGTTTGCTGTAGCGTTTGTGCCGGTGAGAGTTTTAAAAAGCCGTATTCCTCACTTTGTTTCCAGAGTTTACTCATCCAGTCCAGTTCCCGGTACCAAAGCAATGGTTGTTTGTTTTCCAAGGAGCACACGTTTAATCCCAGAGCTTTATTCCATAGAAAGCGACAATTGCCTGCATATTGACACATGAGCCTCTCAGTCTCAATACTCGTATCCAATCGGTATTTGAAAGCTTGGCGAATTAACATGCCTCGTACCA
>Ga0066639_10002342_pt1 | contig 16591 bp, 10 predicted proteins | sample CryGeyCG2114_010_2_FD_59504 | JGI IMG/M metagenome (GOLD analysis project Ga0066639, IMG submission 59504) | Groundwater microbial communities from aquifer - Crystal Geyser CG10_big_fil_rev_8/21/14_0.10 | ecosystem: Environmental > Aquatic > Deep subsurface > Groundwater | place: USA: Utah...
GACTAAGTTCTTTCTATACGATCATTAGTAGGCGACAGGTTGCAATTGCAACTTCAGACAATGTCTGAATCATTTTGACTGTCGCCTTTTTTCTTTAATTGACAATGTAAGTTAATGTCAGTATAATTTTGTACTAAATCCTGCCTAAGAATTCTTACACAATTTATATATTCGTTGTGTAACATAATTTATACAAAACAACAGGATGCGGATTTTATTCAGCTTATTTCTATCTCTTCTAATTTATTTTTCTTTTAACTTGTTTCCTCTTGCGGCTCATGCTGCACTTCCTACAGAATTTGAAAAAACACAGGTTGTCGGAGGCCTTGATGATCCCACCACAATGCGTTTTGCCCCCAATGGGGATATTTATATTGCCGAGCAATCAGGAGCAATAAAAATATTTCGAAATGGTGGGCTTTTGCCTACACCTGTAATAACAGTAGACACTATCAATGATCATGAAAAGGGACTTCTTGGAATAGAGCTGGATAACAATTTTGCAACAAATGGTTATTTGTACGCTTCCTACACCCACTCTTCCGGTTTTGCACGACTTTCTCGATTTACGGTGGTAAATGATGTTGCAAGTCCCGCATCGGAGGTTGTATTTTTTGAGTCAGACCAAGTAGCAAGTATTTTTCATAATGCGAATGATATTCAACATGGTCCGGACGGGAAAATATGGTGGTCTGTCGGTGACAATTTAGTAACGGGAAATTCTCAATCGCTCCAAACTATTCACGGGAAAATTGCACGCTTTGACTTGGATGGGTCATCTGCAAATGACAATCCTTGGCATGGAGACGGGGACAAGGTGGATGAAATATATGCATTGGGTCTGCGCAATCCATTTCGATTTACATTCCTTCCGAACGGAAAAGCGGTGGTTGGAGATGTGGGGGGAGCGCTGTGGGAGGAGATAAATATTGTTGGGAGTGGAGTAAATTTTGGATGGCCGCAGTATGAAGGTGACTGTGGAAGCTGCGGATACGCGAATCCTGTTTTTGCCTACCCTCATGACGGGCAGAATTCGGCCGTAAGCGCACTTGCATTTTATAGTGATGACGCATTTCCTCTTGAGTATCAAAATGTACTCTTTTATGGTGACTATGCACGAGGAATTATTCGTTATTTAAAATTTGACGAAAATTATCAATCCGTTCTCTCAGACCATGACTTTGATGATGCCGCAGGAACTGTAACTGACTTGCAGGTTGGACCGGATGGTCATCTCTATTATGTAAGTATATTCGGAAGTTCTATATACAAAATTGCCCCATCTGGAGGAAATAGAACACCGTCTGTTAAAGCAGCCGTTGATCCCATTGCTGGTCTTGCACCTCTTTCCGTACAATTCTCCTCGGCAGGAACACTTGATCCTGATGGAGATGTACTTTCTTACGAATGGGATTTTGGTGACGGAAATACTTCAAATGAAGAAAATCCTTCACATGAATACACTTTGAATGGAACGTACAATGTCACACTGACTGTTAGTGATGGTGATAAGCAGGCGAGTGCTAATGTCACTGTTACTGTAGGCAACAGACTTCCAACTGCAACTATTGATACTCCTATAGACGGGACTAAATATAATGCAGGTGACACTATTTCATTTAGTGGTTCTGCGAGTGACCCTGAGGACGGGGATTTGCCTGCAAGCGCTTTTTCATGGAAAGTGGTCTTTCACCATGCAGAGCACACTCACCCATACATAAATGACATCAATGGGGTAAAAAATGGGACGTTTAATATAGGGCGGGATGCATCTAATGAATTTAATACATGGTATCGCATACATCTAACTGTTACTGACTCAGGAGGACTGCAGCACACAATCTATAAGGATGTATTTCCAAATCTAGTTAATTTGACAATTCAGACAGATGTTGTAGGGGGTAAATTTACTGTTAACGGTAACTTGCATTCTGAGCCCTACACTCATCAGGAAGTTGTAGGTGTTGACTACGGAGTTAGTGTGCAATCTCCTCAGACAATAAGTGGATCAAAGTATAGATTTAAGAGTTGGTCTGATGGGGGTGCTCAGACTCATGTGTATAGAATTCCTGCTAATGATAGTGTGCTTACTGCTAATTTATTTGAGGCACTTCCTGTTCCTAGTCCTTGGGCGAATACCGATATTGGCAGTCCTGCTCTAATTGGAGGAGCTGACTATGACGCCGAGACTGAAGCTTTTACAATTGATGCAGGCGGTGAGGATATATGGCAGACAAAGGATCAATTCCATTATGTGTACCAGCCTCTATCGGGTGATGGAGAGATAGTGGCACGCGTGACGTCTCTATCTCCTACTGATGCGTGGACTAAGTCGGGGGTCATGATAAAAGAGTCTGCAACAGCCGGTGCAACATATGCGATGGTATCAGTTACGCCCGCAAATGGAATTGTCATGCAATACAATTTTACGGGGAACGCTGGACCGAGACCCAGCTATAATTTACCCATTTGGCTCAAGCTTACAAGAGTAGGAAATCAATTTACGAGTTACTATTCTACCAATGGGACTTCCTGGACTCAGTTGGGACAAGCGACTGTCAACATGTCTTCAAATGCAACTATTGGCCTATTCTCGACCGCGCACACCAACTCCGCTCTGGCTACTACAGTATTTGACAACGTCTCAACACTTGGAATTGGGGGACCCGGGAATACAGCGCCCACTGCAGATGACCAGAGTATTTCAACAGTACAAAACACACCGGTTGATATTGCTCTTACGGCAACCGACCCTCACAACGACCCGCTAACATACAGCATTGTTACTCAGCCCACAAACGGTACTCTTTCGGGAACTGCACCAAATGTTACATATACTCCAAACACTGACTTCACAGGCAGTGACTCATTTACTTTTAAGGCAAATGACGGAGAATTTGATAGCAACATTGCCACTGTAAATATAAATGTTACGGGTGAAGCCGGGACTCTGCCTTCTGAGTGGCAAACAACTGATATTGGACATATTACTCCGGGGGATGGAAATGCAAGTTATGATAGTTTGACGCAGACATTTTCCGTAACAGGCGGAGGGCATGATATATGGGACACACATGATGACTTCAGGTTTGTGTACCAACCTCTTGTAGGTGACGGGGAGATTGTTGCAAGAGTGACATCACAGACAAATACACATACGCATGCAAAGGCCGGAGTGATGATAAAGGAGTCTACTACTCCTTTTGCACCTTATACGATGATAGGAATAACGCCTGCCAATGGGTATAAGATGCAGTGGACATTTCAGTTGCAGTCAATTTCTGGAGGACTTTACACATTAGCGAATGCGTGGGTTAAGTTAAATAGAACAGGAAATGTATTTACAACCTACAAATCAACTGACGGTGTAAGCTGGACATTTGTGGGACAAAAAACAGTTACCATGAACAGCAATGCTTTAGTAGGGTTGTTTGTAACTTCTCATAATAGCGGGGCTTTATCCACTGCTACATTTGACAATGTTAGCGTCATAGACTCTTCAGGTCCTGTTAATACGCCGCCAACCGCAAACAATCAAAGTGTCGCAACGTCACAGGATACACCGACTGATATTACTCTTACGGCATCTGATGCAGAGGCAGATCCTCTTACCTACTCCATTGTTACACAACCTTCAAATGGGACACTCTCAGGAACAGCTCCAAATGTGACCTATACTCCGGATTCTGGATATACAGGCGCCGACTCTTTTACTTTTAAAGCAAATGACGGTACGGTAGACAGTAATACGGCAACTGTATCGATAACTGTGAATGCCATAGGCGAGCCTATTCCTTCTCCGTGGCTTAATACCGACATTGGTGGAGCGACACCTTCAGGTTCTGCATCATATGACACTTCTTCACAGACATTCACAGTAAGTGGTGGAGGGGAGGATATTTGGCAAACAGTTGACCAGTTCCATTATGTGTATCAGGAGTTAACAGGAGATGGTGAAATACAAGCTCGGGTGACATCTCAGACAAATACCGACCCATGGGCAAAAGCCGGGGTGATGATAAAAAACGCGGCTGTGTCCGGTGAGGCATATGCTCTCATGTCGGTGACGCCTGAGAATGGTTATGCATTTCAGCATAATTTTATTTGGCATGTAAGTGGTACGAATTATGCCTTCCCTAACGGTTGGGTAAAAATAAAAAGGGTTGGAGATGTATTGACTGGGTACACATCTGTTAACGGTGTTGACTGGGATCAGGTGGGACAGACTACTTTGACTCTTAATAATACAGTGACAGTCGGGTTATTTGTGAATTCGCATAATACTTCAAACGTATCCACTGCTACATTTGATAATGTGCTTGTGACAGGTCTAAGTGCTGCAAATAACCCACCTACAGCAGAGAGTCAGAGCTTGTCAACTCTACAAGATACTCCACTCAATATTACTTTATCCGGGTCCGACCTTGACGGAGACACGCTTACATATAGTATTATTGACGGTCCAAGTAATGGAATTCTTTCAGGTACAGCTCCTGATGTAATTTATACACCAAATACAGGATATGTTGGAAATGACTCATTTACTTTCAAAGCAAATGATGGGGAAGAAGACAGCAATATCGCGACTGTCTCTATTACTGTTACGCAGTCCAGCACAACACTTCCTACACCTTGGGTCAATCAGGATATTGGACATGTAACTCCGGGTCCGGGATCTGCGTCTTATGACATCGGGACTGAGACGTTTACTGTAAAAGGCGGAGGGCATGATATATGGGATACACATGATGATTTTCAATTTGTACATCAGGAACTTTCAGGAGATGGTGAAATCGTAGCACGCGTAACATCGCAGACTAATACAAATGGGCATGCAAAGGCCGGAGTGATGATAAAGGAGTCTACTACTCCATTTGCACCTTATACGATGATAGGCCTTACTCCTTCAAATGGATTTAAATTTCAATGGACATTTGAAAAGCAATCGTCTACAGGTACAAGTTATACTTCACCAAACAATTGGGTAAAGCTTAAGAGGGTTGGAAATGTATTCACGGCATACAAATCAGAGAACGGAACCAACTGGACACAGGTTGGAACTGAAAAGACAGTTCCCATGAGCAGTAATGCACTTGTCGGACTTTTTGTTACATCACACAACTCGAGTGCAATTTCCACAGTTACATTTGACAATGTAGAGATAACAGCTTCTGACCCTCAACCAAATACTGCACCAAGCGCAAATGATTTGAGTACATCAACTACTGTTGACACATCAGTTGATATAACACTTGCTGCCACCGATCCACAAGGCGACGTATTGAGCTATAGTGTTGTTGCTCAACCGACAAGTGGAACCTTGTCAGGCACTGCACCTAATTTGACATATGAACCAAACAGTGGATTTACGGGTACAGATTCATTTACATATAAGGCAAATGACGGAGAATTTGACAGTAATACGGCGACTGTGACTATAACTGTGACAGGTGAGAGCGGTATACTGCCAAGTGAGTGGCAAACTACTGATATTGGACATGTTACCCCCGGTCCGGGAGACGCTTCATATGACGTGAGCACTCAGACATTTTCACTTACAGGTGGAGGACATGACATTTGGGATACGCATGATGACTTTAGGTTTGTGTATCAACCTCTTGTGGGTGATGGGGAGATTGTTGCTCGAGTAACTTCCCAGACAAATACTCACAGTCATACAAAGGCCGGAGTGATGATAAAGGAGTCTACTGATGCATTTGCTCCGTATACATTTATTGGCGTTACTCCTGAGAACGGGTACAAGATGCAGTGGACATTTCTGTTGCAGTCTATATCCGGTGGGACATATACATTCCCAAATGCGTGGATGAAGCTTAATAGAACAGGAAATGTATTTACAACCTACAAATCAACTGACGGACTCAATTGGATACAAGTAGGACAAAAGACCGTGAGCATGAATAGTAATGCTCTTGTCGGACTTTTTGTTACATCACATGATAGTGGAGAGCTTTCCACTGCAACATTTGATAACGTCTCAATTACTCCATAACAGGGTTTTCTGGTTACCTTTGGAAATTACTCACTTTCTCTTGGTAAGGGAGGGGCTTAGCTACAGGGTCCCAGACTAGAATAGAGCCGCGACATTGTCTGCTTTTTTACTTGACTTACTCTCGATAAGACCTATAATACATGTAGCTTCATGTACATTAAAATGAAAGGATCACGCGGTGCGTATCTTAATATTCGGAGTATTATTGCTCACTGCTTGCGCATCTACTGCGCAAGGGTCTACTCCGACTGTAACTCCTGTTGCAAAAAGTGAGGAGACTGCTACGCTTACCGGTGAGTTGGCTGAGGAGCCTACATCAACAGAAACTGCTGAGACGCTGGCCACGAGCACACCTGCTCCAGCAACAAATACTCCCACAGTAGGTGCGACTCCCACTGCGACGGTTGTTATGCAACAGTCTACTTGGGACCCGGGTGTTTTTCATGCAGGTCTTTCAGTCTTTGAAACTGGGACTGATGAAGTCAGCGTTGAGAGACTTCGTGAAGCGCTTGACCACTACACAAGTATGGGCGCAAATACATTTGTATATGTATACCATCTTGTGCAGGAGGAGTATCAAGCCTCTTGTGTAGGACCCGAGAATTCTGACTGGAAGGAACGTCTGCAATTGTTCACACGTGAAGCAAATTTGAGAGGTGTGAATGTGGTTGCAAGACCTCTACTTTCTGAGAAGAACCTGGGGGAGGGTAAATGGCGAGGAAACATTGAGCCTGCTGACATTGATGCATGGTTCTCTTGTTACCTGGATCACATGATGCAACTTGCAACACTGTCTGAGTCGATAGGAGTGGACGGACTGGTGGTAGGGTCTGAGTTCAATTCTCTGGAGAATGAAAGTCTCAGGTGGGCGCAGCTCATCTTATCACTACGCGAGGTTTTCTCCGGTGAATTAACGTATGCCACCAACTGGGATGTTTTTATACATCCTGATCATCCGTTCAGGCAAAGTATCGATGTGGGCGGTCAAAGTGTAACTGTCGATAGTCTTCTGGACTACAGTGGTCTTGACTTCTACTTCAGGAATGACATTGACGAGCTCACGCTTGAAAATCTCAGTGCGTCATGGGAAGAGTGGCTTGCTCCATTGACTGAGTCAGGAGTAGACCTTCGGCGCGTAATGGTTGTTGAATTCGGTATCTGTGCAAGAAAAGGTTCCTACACGGTGCCATACGGCTGCGACCATCATCAACCTATAGACGAAGATGAACAAGAGTTATACTACTGCTCATTCTTCAAGAGATATGGAGGTGAATTCCGAGGAGTATGGGTCTGGCTCTTTACTGCTTATCTTCCAGAGGAGGGTGATCATGTAGAGCCATTCAGCCCCTTTGGATATCAAGCCGAGCACGTGATCCGTAGTTACTTTTCCGATGGGAAAGTAACTACATGTTGACAATCGGGCGAGTGAAAACTCGCCCATTTCTTTTATAAACTTCAATGTGATAAATTTTACAATTTGCTGATTTGTACAGTAAAAACCATTAATTTTGCACTTGCATTTTTTTTGAGATAGGAGTAGCATGTGATCTTGTGAGAGTATCAAATTTTCTTATAAAAGATTTTTGTCAGGGTGATGAAGCAACAGTTGTTGCGGATATTATTTCCTGTTGGAATAAAAAGAGCAGACCCAATGTATTTATAGTAGAAAACACAGATGGGACAATGCTGGGTGTTGTAACTGTGTCTGACATTCTCAAACGTGTTGTTCCTTTTTTTCTCCAAATTGATGAAAATTTGGCAGAATTTGCGTCGGATCAGTTACTTTCAAAAAGTGAGGTAAAAGAAATTCTTCAGCTAGCCGTTGCGGATTTGATGAGTGTTGATGTGATAACAGTAGCCCCTAACGATTCCTTTCTTGAAGCGGCTGCAAAAATGATGGAGGGAAATTTTGATTATCTTCCTGTTGTTGATTCGGAGAACAAGTGCGTTGGAGTTGTTACGCGCGATAAATTGGATGATGCCCTTGTCGAATTTATTGGCAAGAAATCGGATTCTTAAGAGAATTTGAAATCGCACTATTGTTAGTGTGATTTTTTTTGTGAATTTATTCGTCTTTTGGCAGGTTGCCACTTTCATGAATTTCGAACAATTACTTACAATTGGTTTTTTTGTCCTGGCTTTGGGAATTATATCCCTTGAGAAAGTTCATCGCTCGATAATAGCCGCTGTTTTTGCAGCGCTAGTTATTCTTTTGGGGATAGTTGACCAGGAGACGGCCGTGCATGCAATTGACTTTAATACCATCGGTCTGCTTGTCGGAATGATGATAATTGTCTCTGTTTTTGCTAAGACAGGATTTTTTGAGTTTTTATCACTATATGTAATTCGAGCCATGCGCGGTGAGCCCATAAAAATTCTTATTGCGCTGTCTCTTCTTACCGCTGTTCTTTCTGCATTTTTGGACAATGTAACCACGATATTGCTTATTGCACCTGTTATTATTTTTATTGCAAAATCTCTGAGACTGTCTCCTTTGCCTTTTATAATCTCTGCTATTTTTTTCAGCAATATTGGTGGGACTGCTACTCTTATAGGTGATCCCCCTAATGTAATTATCGGTTCTGCTGCCGGATTTTCATTCATGGATTTTATAGTTAACGTTGCACCGGCTGTTGTATTTATTCTGGTTGCATCTGTTCCAATTATTTATTTTTACTTTCGCAATCAGCTTGTTGTGTCAAAAACGGCTGCAAGGCAAGTAATGAAACTTGAGCCGGTAAAGGCTATTGCAGACTTTGGGATGCTTAAGAAAGTGCTTGCTGTATTTCTTCTTACGCTTGTCGGATTTTTCACTCACTCAATATTTCATCTTGAAGCAGCAACAATTGCTCTTTCAGGTGCAGCTCTACTTTTGCTAATTACTGCAAGGCATCCTGATGAAATTTATGAAAAGGTTGAGTGGGGGACTATCTTTTTTTTCCTTGGTCTATTTGTTCTTGTCGGAGCACTTGAGAGTGTTGGGATTATTGAACTGGCAGCATCTGAGCTTCTCAGAATTACAGATGGCAATCCTATGATGACTGCCTTTTTGATGTTGTTGTTCTCAGGTATTGCGTCAGGTATAGTCGACAACATACCTATTACAACTGTAATGGTTGGTCTTATTCGAGACATAGGACACACAGGAATTGACACAACGCCCCTTTGGTGGTCTTTATCACTGGGTGCTTGTCTGGGGGGGAATACAACGCTAATTGGGGCTTCTGCAAATGTAGTCGGAGCTGATATTTGTAGCAAAAACGGGACGCCTATCAGATTTGTAACATTTATAAAATACGGCTTTTTGGTCTCGCTAGTGTCCTTTATTTTAGCTACAATTTACATTTATTTGAGGTTTTTTCTTATTTAGGACTCAAAGCTTCCCTCTTTTCCTTTCAGAGGAACAAATTGTACACGGTCAACATTTTGAAATTCAACATCTCCTCCTTTTTTATATCCTATTTTTAATATTAGGTCCTGTGGACTGTCTCCTTGTGGAATGACAATTCTTCCGCCATCTTTTAGTTGCTCAAGAAGTGGTAACGGAATCTTCTTTGCCCCTGCAGTAACAATAATTGCATCATATGGGGATGCCTCTTTGTATCCTACTGAGCCATTTGCAAAAATGGGATGAATGTTGTCCAGTCCTAATTTTGTAAAAATTTTTTTTGATCTTTTATGTAATTTTTCTACAATCTCTATTGTGTATACCTCTTTTGCGAGACGTGCGAGGATGGTTGCCTGGTATCCTGAACCTGTTCCTATCTCAAGAACTTTTTCATCACCTTTTAAATTTAAGAGGTGTGTCATTGCGGCCACAAGTGATGGTTGGCTTATCGTCTGCTCTTCACCAATTGGTAAAGCACGGTCTTCATAAGCTTGGTCTTTAAAATTTTCCGGAACAAATACTTCACGTGGTGTATTTTCAAATGCTTTGAGAATGCGCGGGTCTTGAGTTATTTTATTAACATACTCTTCAATCAAATATTCATTTGTCATAAATTGGACAGGAAAATAATATACTGAATTGTGAGTGCAACCGAAACCCAAATTAAATAAGGAATTTGAAGCATTGCAATAATTTTTGATCTTTTATATATAACGAACATTGTCCAAATTGTTGTTATCCATACAAGTGTTATATCAAGTGTTGCGAGGGGAATATTTTTAAGAAAGAAAAAAATGGGAGTGAAAAGGAAATTGAATAAAAGGTTGAGAAGAAAAGGGGTGAGTGAAATATTCTCCCAATCTTTTTTCCATAGTTTTTTATAAAAAACATACCCGTAGGTTATGAAAATTATTGGATATAGAAATGTCCAAATGAGAGAAATTATGTCTCCTGTTGGGGTCCATTCCGGCTTATTCAAACTATTGTACCAATCCTGCCAATTATTCATTATATTATTATTTCGGGTTCAACTTCAGGAGTGATGCCAAATTTTTTTTGCATTGCTTCTTTTATTTCGCTAATTAGAGTTAGGACATCGGCTCCTGTTGCGTCTCCTGTATTGACTATAAAATTTGAATGTTTTTCTGATATCTGCGCTCCACCAACTTTATTTCCAGTAAAACCAAGTCTGTTGATTATGTAACCCATGCTTACCTTTCCATACCACTGTGATATTGCTTTTTCTTTCACATCCGGCCAAACTTCGAATACTTTTTCAGTTTGATCTTTTTTAACAATATTTTTGAAGATAGAGCCGCAGTTCGGGTATTCAATCGGATGTTTTTCTTTTCTGTAATTTATATTCTTTTCATAGATTACTTTTGCTTCTTGCAGCTCATCGTCTGTTGCTTTTTTTAGATAAAAACTTGCCTCAAGAATAAATAAATTTTTATCGTGTTTTATTTTGCTTTCACGATATGAAAAATTCATGTCTTCATTTTCTAATTTAAGTGTTTCTATTCTACCTTTTTTAAATCTGGCAACTTTAGCATATTTAAATGTGTCTTTTATTTCGCCTCCAAAAGCGCCGACATTCCCTCTCACGCCTGCCCCTACTGTTCCGGGGAGTCCGCCCGCCCATTCAAGACCTATTAAGTTATTTCCAAAGCAGAATTTTACAAGATTATCTAAGGTCTCTCCGGCAAAACTCGAGACTACTTCTTCTTTTAACTCAAAACTTTTTCCTGTGCCAACTATTTGGATGATTGCACCGTCAAAGTAATTTTTGGCAAAAATAAGATTGGATCCCTCACCTATTGTAAAGACATTATTGACGTTATTTTGTACAATAAATTCCAGCGCTTCTAGGATATCTTCTTTGCTTTTGCATGTGAGCAGGAATTTTACTTTTCCGCCAAGCTTGTACCAAAGAAGGGGGGCGATTTCCACTTCTTTTTGAACTTGCAACATAACTCGTATTATAACTTATTCTAGTATAATACTCATATGAAGAAGTTATTCTTGTGGATTGTTGTCCTGTATTTACGATTCTGGGCACATATAGCGCTGAGGATAAATAATGTACGGGTCATTGGAATTGCAGGGTCTGTTGGAAAATCATCTACCAGAAATATTTTATATACTGCGCTAAAAGATAACGCGAAGGTTAAAAATATTTTCGGAAATTCTGAAACGGGAATTCCTCTTGGAATACTTGGCATAAAACCTGAAGGATATGACGTGCTGACATGGCTGGGCATGTTGCTTCGTGCACCCTTTGGAATTTTTTATATTCGAGGAAGTAAATGGATAATTGTTGAGATGGGAATTGACGAGCCTTATCCACCACGAAACATGCAGTATCTTTTGAGTATTGTAAGACCTGATATTGCGATATCATTGAATATTTCTGCCACTCACACACAACAATTTGAAATACTTTTACGTGAGGAAAGATATAAAAATATAATAGCAAGCGAGCGTTATGAATTTCTGCTGAAAAAAATTGCAGAGGATGATGTGTCAATTATTACAAAATCCGGGTGTGATGTGGGCATCTATAACCGAGATGATGAGTATATTGCTCGGGAAATTAATGAATTTGAGAATAAAAAAGAAACAAAGCTTTTGTCATTTGGGACAGGAGGGGATGTTGAGTATGAGGGTTATAAATTAAATTTAGAGAAGACAGTATTTGAATTTGTTATGAAGCAGCAAAAAATCTCAGTAAATATTGAAGGTTATGTGCTTCCAAAAGAGTACAGGGAAGTTATTGCTGCGTGTCTGTTGGCCGCAAGTGAAGTGGGTGTCGATGTCGAAAAAGCCGCAAGGTCGATAGAGAAAAATTTTACCATACCGAAAGGAAGGTCGAGTATTCTTGAAGGGATAAATGGCTCGGTTATTATAGATTCATCCTACAATGCATCTCGCACCGCAACAATTGCTTTTCTAAAAATGATCAAGAAGCTAAAAAAACAAACAGAGCGAGAAGTTGTCTTTCTTTTTGGTGATATGAGGGAACTAGGAAGGGAAGCTGAGCGCGAGCATGAGGAAGTAAATAATTATATCCGCGGAGTTGTGGACTATTTATATTGCGTTGGTCCATTAACAGAAAAATATGTGATGCCTGAATTTGAGAAAAAAAATTTGAAGGATTTGAAATGGTTTGAGAATTCTTTGGAGGCGGGTGTGTATTTAAAAGCAAATATACCAAGTAAGGCTTTAGTGCTTGTGAAAGGATCACAAAATACTATTTTTCTTGAGGAGGCAGTTAAGCAAATTTTGAGAAATGAAAATGATACAAACAGGCTTTGTCGTCAAGAAGGGTACTGGATGAGTATTAAAAAGAATTAAATTTTTGCTTCTGCGACGTCTTCATCTGAAAGACGGAGAAGTCCCTCATCGAGTCTTTTCTGGTCCAGTGCGTGAGCAAGAAAACCAATCGAGCGGGAAGCGATAAAGAGAGCGTTGAAGAATTCTGTATCTACTAATTTCCTTAATTCTTCTGTGCTAAACCCTTCTTTTTCTGATAGAAGATCTAGCAAGGCTGCTGCAATTGCACCGTCTACATTTAGTATGAGGTTTCCCTTTTTTGCCGCGGTTACTTTTTCAACACTTCTGGCGAAGTCTGTATATTTATGATCATTTAAGTCTTTTGCAAATTTCGTGATTTCTGTGACGCGCGGGTCCGGCAAATCTACTCTGTATTTTCTGTGGCCTATTCCTGAAATATATTCTTTACGCGCGGCAAATTCTTCGACAAGATCTGGTGCACTTTTGCTGCCTGCTACGCCGGACAACCAAGTGCTGGCTGCTTCATTTATTGCTCCACCAAAACGTGGTCCAATTGTGAGAACTCCTGCTGCAAGCGATGAAGAAAGGTCTCGACCTGCACGTGAAGTAACAATTGAGTTGAGGGCACCTGAGACATACGGTCCGTGATCGACGAGAAGCTTGAGAATAAAATCAATGAATTCTTCCGTGTCTTTTGAACGTATTTTTCGTCCAAGGAACATTGAACTCACGATAGTTGCGAATGAATTTTGATGTGCAAACTCCAGAAGATCTTCACCCAAAATGGTAGGATTTCCATCGACGTCTTTTGAAATGCTCGTTGCTATGAGTGCATGTTTGCGGTCTATCATATCTTGTGCTATTGTACTACTTTTTGTGTCAAATTCTACTTTGCCAGGGAGAGATTCTATTTCTTTTACAAATTCTGCGAAAGAACCCGGGACAATAGCTCCTGCTTCTTTAAGTGTATTTCTTTTTGCAACCGCAGTCTCCTCTTTTTTTTCTGCCATTGCTTTTGCGTGTCCGAATTGAGGAGGTTCTTCAAAGTAATCTGAAATGATCCCTGCTATATAACATATTACTTTCTTTGTAACTTTTTTCTCTTTAAGGAGATCGGCTATCCCATATTCATCCTGTCCTCCAAGTTCTCCAAAGTAGAGAATTGCTTTTGTATTTGGGTCTTTTTCTGCTGTCTCAAAAGCGTCTTTTGGTGTAGTTGCCGGGAAGCGTTCGCCTCCAAATGCAAGAGAGAAGCTGGGAGCATGTCCGGCTTGCGCAACAATTCTTATCAACTCATTTGTCATACCTCCTGATGCGGAAAAAACAGCAATACTTCCCGTCGTCATCAAATTTGAATCAGTTATTTGTGTTGCATCAACCCCCCCAATAGCTCCTAATTTCAAAACTCTTGGAATGAGAAGGCCAACGCTCGCCGGACCAATGGCAAATTTTCCATCTTCTGTGTACTCTTTCCAAATATCAATAGCATGCTTTTCAGGGACTCCTTCTGCAAAGACTACAGTTCCTTGTAAATTTTCAAAGAATGTAAGTGCTTCACGCGATGTATCCAGAACACGTCTACCTGAGACGAGATTGAGAGTAAGTGTCGTTGCTTCTTTAATATTTTTCGGAACTGTATTAAAAGATTTGAAAACCGGTAGAAGGATTTCACGTTTTCCATAAAAATATCTTTCAACATTTCTTCCTGCTGCAATAATCCCCACTACACTTGGTGTGTCTTTTCCTGCCAAAAAGTCGAAGTCGAGCATTGACTGGATAATTTTCGGATGTGATCCGATAGTGACAATTTTATTTTCTTGATGTGAAATTTTATGTATATCTATCATAGGTTTTTGACTGCTTTTTTAACGATCTCTGTTAGTACTAAATCAGGTCCTTGTACATGACCGTATAAATTATTTTTTTCGAGATACTCTTTCATGTGAGCAAGACCCGCTTCTTGGTTGGGTCCGCCACGTCTTACATATACTTTTATACCCTGCTTTGCCATATCGTCCTTTACATCATCAAGTGCCTTTATTATTCCCTTGAATGTTGCCTTCACGTCTGTGAAATTTGCAACTCCACCTGCGAGGATGAGGACTTTTTTCTGTGCGCCAGACTTTAGCATAAGCTGGAGCAAATTCTTGGTGTAGATGTATGTTTCTTCCTCATTTGGGTTACCCGAGTATTCTCCGTAGTTTGCAATGTCTCCTCCATGACCTAGTGCCGCCGCTTCATCTGCCACCACGATACTTGCGCCACCTCCTGAGAGAAGAAGGAAGATGCTTCCATTAGGATTTAGGACAGTCAAATTAAAAGAGGCTTGTGATTTTTTTGCCAGCTTATCTACGTTTCTCTCTTCTTGAGTTATTTCTCCCGCATTGTGGACGGCAAAATCTTCTTCAGTCCACGCTTCCTTTACAAAGAATTCGCCTGCTGTGTCCACTTCTACTGCCGCGTCAAGAGGAGTTATATTTCCTCCTTCTATGATAAAAGGGTTTATTTCGAGGAAGGCAAAATAATTATTGTTAAAACATCTGATAATTTTTTTTAGATCCTCCTGCGGCAGATCGAGTTGTGTTAATTTCTCATCATTTTCAGCCCCAATTATCACTTCCTGAATATTTTTGTTGCTTTCTATCTCTATACCACCTTGCTGTGCATATAAAACTTTGATGCCTTTACGAATTTGCTCAAAGGATATATATCTTTCTCCTCCTGAAATATCTGATATTTCTTCAAGTATAAAACGTGTATATCCTTTATCTAAAAGCTCTTCTGTAGCTTTTTTTACATCACCTTCTAATAAGTCTAATTTCACCAGACCTTTCTTCATACGACCTTTCACTCCTTGGTCTACTTTGAGAATGTATTTCTTATCTCTTTCTAATTTTGAGATAACTTCTTGTAAATTATTTTCTGTAACGGAAAAGCCGGAATAGGGGATATTCAGGGCGTGAAATAATAGCTGCTTGGCTTTGTATTCGTATATTTTCTTTCTGGCCATTATAGTTAGAAGTATGAATTCTGAATAATGAATTACAAAAAAGTAAACATATTCAATGTGAAGTAATTATAAAAGAAATAGAAAAAAACACAAACTATGAAGAGACGCGGCCGCTGAAAGTAGACTTTTCCTGCATAGAAGCAACAATATTTTGTGGGACCGGTTCGTAGTGAGATGCTTCCATGTATGGATTGGCTCTCCCTTGGGTAATTGAGCGCAGTTGTGTAGCATACCCTGAAAGCTCGGCAAGAGGAACAAGTGCATTTACAATTGTAGATGTTCCACGCTCTTCAGTCCCAAGAATTTGTGCTCTTTTTGAGGATAGGTCACCTATTACATCACCCATGAACTCTTCGGGAGTTGTGACCTCCACTTTCATGATAGGCTCAAGCAATAACATTTTGGCTTTTTTGGCAGCATCTTGAATTGCCATACTTCCTGCAATTTGGAAAGCAACATCTGAGGAGTCGACATCATGGTATGTACCGTCATATAGCTCAACTTTCAGATCGACTACCGGGTACCCTAGGAAAATTCCGTTTTCAAGTGCTTCTCGAATACCTTTTTCGACTGATGGAATAAATTCTTGCGGGATTGCTCCACCTTTTATGGCATTTACAAATTCAAAGCCTTCTCCACGAGGTAACGGTTCGACTCTTATAAGAACGTGTCCGTACTGTCCTCGTCCTCCTGTCTGGCGGATATATTTCGCCTCCGCTTGAGACGAGCCTTCTATGGTTTCTTTGTAAGCAACTTGTGGTGCGCCAACATTCGCCTCGACTTTGTATTCTCGCTTCATACGATCTACTAAGATATCAAGCTGGAGTTCTCCAACGCCTGACATGACTGTCTGCCCTGTCTCATGGTCTGTCTTAACTTGGAAAGT
>Ga0066639_10002348_pt1 | contig 16549 bp, 16 predicted proteins | sample CryGeyCG2114_010_2_FD_59504 | JGI IMG/M metagenome (GOLD analysis project Ga0066639, IMG submission 59504) | Groundwater microbial communities from aquifer - Crystal Geyser CG10_big_fil_rev_8/21/14_0.10 | ecosystem: Environmental > Aquatic > Deep subsurface > Groundwater | place: USA: Utah...
TCCAAAATAAGTATGTCATTATTATATCGCAAAACAGAAATCAATCAACGCACTTCAATGCTCTTCTCGATTGACGATTTTTGTGCTAGAATTGTATTCAGACAACATTGGGCCCTTAGCTTAGTTGGGCCATTTGTTTTTCTTTAATGGGCCTGTAGCTCAGTTGGCTAGAGCGCCTCGCTGGCAGCGAGGAGGTCACCGGTTCAAGCCCGGTCAGGTCCACCAAATAAAAACAAATTCGCGAGCCGATCTATCGGCTAGGTCAGGAGTTCGAGTCTCCTAGGGTCCACCAAAATTAAACGGTGTAAGCCGTTTTTTATTTGCTCTAAATTTTATTCGGTGTGAGCAATGAGGGGTATGGGGAGGGAATGCGCACGCTCTCGGCGCCTCCTTCGTAGCTTCAGCGAAGTAGGGCTTTTTGTGGGCGGGGCGGATTATTTACTTTCACTTGCCCTCCCTCCCGCCGCGCGAAAGACAGTGAAACCCCTTTTGTTTATCTTTTTATATGCTAACTATAGTATGTAGAACTAAAGTTAGCAATATCTGTATATTTAATCTGTATGAAAAAAGAAATTCTAAAAAAATTTGGCGACAAAGTTCGCGAAGAAAGATTGAAGAAAGGTCTATCGCAAGAGCAGCTTGCCGGTTTTGCTGGTGTTCACCGGACTTACATCGGGATGATTGAGAGAGCGGAGAAGAATATAACCTTGGAGAATATTGAAAAAATTTCTAAATCTCTTAAATTAAATATAAAGGATCTTTTTGATGAAAAGAATTGAAATTATAAATTTTATTTCTAAAATTTCTGATGAGCCACTTTCTTTTACTGAGTATAGTGAAAGGATAATCTCAATAGTCGAGAAGTTTACCAAAGAAGAAGTTATGCTTCATCTTCTTGAGTGCGGTATTATTCCTGAGTCATTTTCACACGATTCGACTGAGGAAAAAATATACTCCAAGTATTCTGATGTTTTATTAGCGAGGGCGCTTTCATTTATGGGTTTAAACGCAAAAGTCTTGAAAGAAAGAGCAGACTCTGCAGATGTTGAGGGTGAAACAAAAAACTATACAATAGTCGCTGATGCTAAATTATTTAGATTAAGCAGAACCGCAAAGAATCAAAAAGATTTTAAAGTAGAAGCATTGGATAAATGGAAAAAAGATAAAGACTTTGCTTGCCTTGTATCGCCGCTGTATCAGTACCCAAAAAATAGTAGTCAAATATACAGACAAGCAACAGCAAAAAATGTTACTTTGTTTTCATATATTCATTTATATTGCATATTGTCTAGCCCCAATTGCGGTAACTTAGACTACAAGGGATTGTGGCTATCAGGAGAAAAGCTCAAAGGGGAGAAAGATGCTAGCTTATATTGGAAAGCCATTGATAGCTCCATCTGTAAAATTCTCTCGATTTCGAATAAAGAATTATGTAGATTTAAAAAAGTTGAGCAGGTGGCGCTAACAAGAATGGCGAAAGAAGAGATAGCTTATATCGAGAATAAAATTTCTGAAATTTCATCACTAACTAAAGAAAAAGCAATTGAGTTACTTATTAAGGCAGAGAAGCTTGATAATCGCCTAATTCAGATTAGAAAAATATCTGGACTAAAATAAAATTTTCAATTTAAACCTCTGGATCATGATTGTCTTCATCTATTCGTTGATTGGATATTTTACAGTACTCATCTGATTTATCGAAGCCGATATATTTTCTGTCTAATCGTTTTGCTGCAACTAGGGTTGACCCGGAGCCAATAAATGGATCCAGCACAGTTTGGCCTTTAATTGTAACGAGTTTAATCAAGTATTCTAATAGCTTCACTGGTTTCTGAGCCTCGTGAAACCCTGACTCATTTTTATCGAAACCATATCTTAAAATATTAGTTGGGGATTTCCCACCTATCAAACATGCTTCAATATTCATAGCACCAAGTTTATTTTTCAACACATTGTCGGCAATTGTAATCTTGTATGGTTTGAAAAGCCAGGCTATGGGTTCATATTTCGGAGCTAAATTGCCTAGTTTCCATCCTTCCCATTTTTCACCGACATCGTATAATCCTCTGTTATAAAAAATTTTACTCAAACTTTGTGCTCGGTGATGAGCGTTTGGTTTTTCCCACGCCAGTACGTCTCTTACCAAAAAACCGCTATCTTCTAGTGCAATAACAGCTCGATGTATTGTACGTCTAGCACCAAAAATAAAAACACTACCACCCTCCTTAACAAGTGGAAATAATTTTTTTCCCCAAGAGTAGCACCACTGCTGGTATTCAAGAGGTATATTTTTGTCAGCGCTTGACCACCCATTGATTGGTTTGCCACGCCTCTTAAAAGCTTTTTTTCCAATCTGGGCAGGAGATTGGCCTAAGAGTGCCGAGTTTGTATTTGAATGAAGAACATCCCACTCATCTAGTGAAATTCCATAAGGTATATCCGAAAGCACTAAATCAATTGAGTTTGGTTTTATTTTTTTTAACATATCCAAAGCATCCCCACATATAATAGCATTCGGTTGGATATATTCTGAATTGTTTAAAGTGTTATTAAGATCAATATTAACAGAAAAGTCTTCTTGCGTATTTCTAACAACATCAATCAAGATTCCTTGAATGGCAACCCTTTCAGCATTATAATACATTGGTTTCACCAAATGGTTTGCTGGTTGTAGTCTAATACATGACTTCTCTTTATATATTTTTTTAAGTGTAACCTCAGAATTGTCTATCAAGGCGACTGCTTTTTGTCCATTTTCAACCTGATCCTGTTGTTTTATTACAACGATGTCTCCATCGTTGATGTTCTCTTCCACCATACTATTGCCAGCTACTTTTAGTGCATAAAATTGACCTGATTTTGGTAATTTTGTTTTTGGTATTGCTATGGTTTCTCGCTGTTCAATAGCTTCGATAGGGAAACCAGCCGCGATAAGACCCATTATTGGGATCTGAATCATTTGTTCTGGTTCAGCTACATCAATGGCACGAGCTACATTATCTTCTTTTCTTAAATAGCCTTGATCTTCAAGAGCCTTAACATGATGATGTGCGGTGGAGACCGACGAGAGTTTTAAATGGGCTTTTATTTCTTCGAGGGAGGGAGCAAAATCATTTTTTTTGATGTATGACTTGATAAACTCAAGTGTTTGTTTTTGTCTTTTGGTGAGCATTTGATTGTCCTCTTGACTTTCGATTTATTTTCGATTACATTTTAAGTATATCGAAAACGTTTGGAAAGTGTCAAGTGGCCTGACAATTAGTAAGACCGCCCCTGTTTACCTCTGCGAGCAGATGACGACTGGCTGCAAATCAGCAGGTAAGAATGTCGAACTTGCCTAATTAATAAACTGGAGGTCTCATGAAACAGACTTTCAAACCCGGCCAAACTGCCACCCGCTCTGGCCAATACGAAATTATTGGTCCGAGAGGGGGAGAAACCGGAAAGGAACGCACCGTAGTAACGGGCGAGCCGCTTCCACCCACTCCAAAGGCAGGTCAGGTATATGTTTTGGTCGATAAAACCAAAAACTAGATTAAGCACAGGGACGGTCTTAAATAATGAATTGAGGAAACTATGAGTAACATCGAACAGCAAAATGATTTTTTATGTCCTTTGTGCAAAAGTATTTTGACAAAGGAAAAATGGATTTCCATAGTTGGTCAGTGGGAAGATCAGCAAAAACAAATTAAGGAAAACCAAAAACAGCTTGAAAAAGCTAAAAAAGAAAAGTTAGATTTGGAATCTAAGCACAAAATCGATTTAAAAAAGATGTCTAAACTCGCGCTTGAATCCGGTGTTAAACAAGGAGTCGAAAAGGAAAAACGCGAAAGAGAAAAGATGAGCAAATTAATCGAAAACCAAGCGAAAGCAATACAAGTATCGAATGGTAAAATCGCACTTCTTGAGAAACAACTCAAAGAGGGACGAACTCCACAAACAGCTGGTTTTGATTATGAAAAAGAAGTTATTAAATTATTGACGGAAAACTTTCCTGAGGATGAGATTAGGCCAACGGGAAAAAAAGGTGATGCGATCCAATATATCAAAAATAACGGTGAGAATATTGGTAGCATTTTGTATGAATGCAAGAAGACTGCGACATATCAAAATTCATTTATCAATGAGGTAAAAAGGCATCAGGAAGAAGCAAAAGCGAATTATGCCGTGATCGTAACTCATGCTATTAAAGAAGGAAAGTCAAAATTTTTCATTGAAGACGATATCATCATTATTGACCCCATGGGCCTACTTGATATTGCCTTTTTACTTAGAAACGCGCTTTTAGAAATGCACAAATTAAAACTGACCAAAGACAAGTTAGAAGAAAAGGGTAAAGCTATTCTAAAATATATGCAAACAGGTGAGTTCAGAATTCATATGTCAGACGCAATGAGTAAGGCAGAGGATGCATATAATTTGATGCTTTTGGAAATCAAAGATCATAATAAGAATTGGATGGATAGATATAAAATATACTGCACTATTCACAATAATGTACAAACTGTTAGAATGGAAATAGGTAAAATAATCACTGGAAACAGCATGATTGCCGAAGCAAAGGAACTTCCGCAATTGCCGATAAGTCACTAATTTTTCTCCCCCTCGCCCCACCTGTTATCGGGCAAAAATTCCCTCCCTACACCCCTTCCTTTTTGCCCGAACCGCATTGCAACATTTAGGGAGCGAAGCGCGAGCGGGTCATTACAAAATTGGAACCAAAATATTTATTTAATATTTTGTTCGAAAAAAGTTCGAGCTTCATTTAAAACACACCACCAAAATTAAACGGTGTAAGCCGTTTTTTTAATTGAATTTGCACTGAATAAGTGATAAATTATTACTAGATTAGTTCATAAAGTTCATAAAGTTGGAAAGTTTATAAAGTGACAGACAAATACAATTTTCACGAAATTGAGAAAAAGTGGCCCTCCTCCGCCAAGGCTACGGACGACAAGCAGGAGTATGATTTTCGTGTCATCGAAAAAAAATGGCAAGACATTTGGCAAAAAAACAAATACGGTCAGTCTGCTGATTTTGACGATAAACCCAAGCATTATCATTTGGTTGAATTTCCCTATCCATCCGGGGCGGGGCTGCATGTCGGTCACTTGATGGGTTATGGCGCCTCTGACGCTTATTGTAGGATGAAACGGCTTCAGGGATACAATGTCATGTTTCCGATCGGCTGGGACGCTTTTGGTCTGCCAACAGAAAATTATGCTATAAAAAATAAAATAAAACCGCAAAAAGCGACAGCTGATAATATTGCAAATTTCAAGAAGCAAATCCACTCGCTTGGTTTTTCATTTGATTGGAAGCGTGAGATAAACACGACTGATCCAGAATATTATCACTGGACTCAGTGGATTTTCTTGCAATTTTACAAACATGGAATTAAAAATGGAAAATTAATCGAAGTTGCCGATGATGATTACCATACTCCTAGGCTTGCCTTTCGCGCTGAGATGCCGGTCAATTGGTGTCCATCATGCAAGATAAATCTGGCCAATGAAGAAGTTGTTGACGGTAAATGCGAGCGTTGTGGCACGGAAACTGAGAAGAGAATGCAAAAACAGTGGATGCTTCGAATTACCGCTTATGCTGACCGCTTGGTTGATGACCTTGAAACTGTTGATTACTTGGATAAAATCAAAACTCAACAGATCAATTGGATCGGTCGCTCGACCGGTACTAATGTTCGATTTGAGGTCAAGGGTTTTAGTAATACCGTTCACGACGAAGAAATCGAATTTTATACAACTCGAATTGATACCTTTTTTGGCACAACTTTTGTCGTTGTTTCACCAGAGCACCCGATTTTAGAAAAACTTGGCTATCATATTCAAAACTATCATGAGATCAAGGAATATGTCGAAGTGGCGGCGAAAAAAACAGAACTAGAGCGAACTGAATTACAAAAAGATAAAACCGGTGTCAAATGCTATGGCGTTTATGCCGTCAACCCGATCAATGGTGAACATATTGAGATTTGGGTCGCTGATTATGTCCTGACCAGCTATGGGACTGGTGCTGTCATCGGTGTCCCGGCTCACGATCAACGCGATTATGAATTTGCCAAGAAACACCATATCCCGATCAAACAAGTCGTTTCAATTTTGAATCATAAATCAGAAATTTTAGACAAAGCGATTGTTGACTATGGAATCTTAATTAATTCGGGTGAATTTGACGGACTGTCATCAGATGAAGCCAAGATCAAAATTACTGAAAAGTTAAAAAGTATCGGTGCCGGTGAATTTACTACAAACTACAAACTTCGCGACTGGATTTTTTCCCGCCAGCATTACTGGGGCGAGCCAATCCCGATCGTTCATTGTGATCCGCCAACTGGCGGATGCGGTCGTGTTCCTCTGCCCGATGATCAACTGCCACTGGAATTGCCGGTTGTCGACAATTATGAACCATCAGATACCGGTGAATCCCCTCTTGCCAAAATCACAGATTGGGTCGTGACGACTTGTCCGAAATGCGGTGGCAGGGCCGAGAGAGAAACGGACACCATGCCAAACTGGGCGGGCTCGAGTTGGTACTACTTGGCTTACACATTAGTTAAAAGTTTAAAGTCAAAAGTTAAAAGTGGTTCGAATATCTTTACCAAACATGCCAAAGAGTTGGAATATTGGCTGGACGCCGGCGATGCCGCGCGTAGCTCGAAGAGCGGAGGTGGGGTTGATATCTATAATGGTGGGATGGAACACACGACACTGCACTTGCTCTATTCACGTTTTTGGCATAAATTTCTCTATGATATTGGCGTCGTACCAACTTTAGAGCCTTATGCCAAGAGAATCGCCCACGGTATCATCCTTGGTCCTAATGGGCGCAAGATGAGTAAGTCTTTTGGTAACGTGATAAATCCTGATGAGATTGTCGCTGAATTTGGTGCTGATACTTTGCGCGCTTATGTTATGTTTATCGGTCCATACGATCAGGAATCGGCCTGGAATATGGCTGGGGTTCAGGGCGTCTATCGTTTTTTGAAGCGTGTCTGGCGAAATCAGGAACTGGTTAAAGAAAACGTAGTTGATCCGACAGAGTTGCTGGTCAAATTGAACCAAACGATTACTGGCGTGACCAATGATCTAGAAAATTTTCAGATGAATACGGTGGTCTCGAAATTGATGGAGTTCAATAATTTAGTTGAAAAGATAGGCTCAATTTCCACAAAGTCTTATGAAAAGTTCATACTTTTACTCTCTCCCGTTGCGCCGCACATTGCCGAGGAATTGTATGAAAGTGTAATACACAGCGATTTAACTATGCAAAAATGGCCTGAGCCAGACAAAAAATATCTCATATTCGACAAAATTGAAGTAGTTATTCAGGTCAATGGAAAAGTTCGTGATAAAATTTCGGTTGATTCAGCTATTTCAGACGAGGAAATGAAAAAGCTAGGACTTGGAACTGAAAAAATCAAGAAAATACTTGCTGGGAATGAAATTGTCAAAACAATCGTTGTACCGAAGAAATTAGTAAACATTGTTATTAAGTAGCAGGTTGATTTTTAAACAGTTTTGTGCAATAATAGAATCTGTAATTTGCTCAGCAATATTATATCTTACTGTCTACAATATATTAACTTATAACTTACCATGGCCGAACCAAAACAACGTACAAACAATTCAAAACAGGGCATGAGACGGATGCATGACAAAGTCATAGCACCGGCATTGGCTTATTGTGAAAAATGTCACGAGCCCAAGGAAATGCACAAAGTTTGCTATAATTGTGGTACCTATAACGGCAAACAAGTAATCGAAAAGAAACAATAACCAAGATACCCCACCTCGCCCTATTGGGCTACGAGGGGTAAGCAATCACCAAATAAATTACAATATTCAAATTTGAATATTCAAAAATTGAAGCTTGGATACTGTTTGTAACTTGTTTCTTGGTAATTGGTTATTATTTGCGGAGGCAAATTTGAATCGTCACCTTTCACGTATGATTGCGATGCAAACTCTCTACGAATGGGAATTTCGTGATGGTGTTGATTTGGCAGAAATTGAAGCTCGAAACGTGGCTGAGTACTCGGATCGATGTGAAAGCGATTTTATTCGCATGGTTACAGAAGGTGTTTCAAAAGATCGAGAAGCTCTCGATGGTGTAATCGATAAAGTCGCGCCTGATTGGCCAGTTGACCAAATTTCTCTGATAGACAAGGTGATTTTACAAATCGCCATTTATGAACTGAAAAATTGCAACGATGTTCCACCAAAAGTTGTTATAAACGAGGCAGTCGAATTATCCAAAGAGTTTGGTGGTGAAAATTCATCTAAGTTCGTCAATGGTGTTTTGGGAACGATTTATAAGCAAAGCGAAAAGCAAATACTAAAATCAAGAGATAAAGATAGCTAATTGCAAATTGTCATTTCGACCCCTTGGATCGAGACGACAGTTGGTAATGAAAGGAATATATGTTAGAAGATTTTGAAAAGATTATTGAGGTTAAATTTGAGGATAAAGCACTCCTAGAGCGAGTGTTTATCCACAGATCTTATCTCAATGAACATAAATCATCAGGTCTTGAGCACAATGAACGGTTAGAATTTTTGGGTGATGCTGTTTTGGAATTGGCCACGACAAAGTTTCTTTATGAAAAATATGATCGACCTGAGGGCGATTTGACAAATTGGCGCAGCGCGCTGGTCAAAGGAGAATCATTGTCCGTCGAAGCCAAGCGTCTGGGGATGAATCCTTATATCAAAACTTCTCGAGGTGAAGCCAAAAACACTGGCAAGGCACGAGATATTATTTTGGCTAACGCATTTGAGGCTTTGATCGGGGCTATATATCTAGACCAAGGTTTTGAAACAGCTACAAAATTTATTTTGAAAAACATCTGTTACAAACTTGATGCAATTTTGAACGAAGGCTTGGAATACGATTCGAAGAGTCGATTTCAGGAACTGGTTCAGGACGAGATAGGCGTGACACCGACATATACTGTTGTTTCCGAAGTTGGTCCAGACCACTCCAAAACATTTACGGTTGCTGCTAATCTAGGCGGTAAAGAAGTGGCGATAGGCGCTGGTCCATCAAAGCAAAAAGCTCAATCAGACGCCGCACAAAAAGCACTCGAAAAGTGGGAAGAGATCAAGACAGCGCTTTAGAAGTATGAAATATAAAGTATGAGGTTATAGGTATTTTGTATCCATACTAATAACTTTATACTAAATACTATTGAATTATTGCCAACTAACACTCATCCAGCCCCAATCCTGAAGGCGGCGGGATTCTTCGGCTGACGCTGTCGGAGTGTCAGCGGTAGTGTTTAGAATAACTGAAATCAAAGTATGACCATTTCTCTCGACTGCGGCAACAAGGGTGTGTCCGGCACCGGGTTGCTCAGCTGTGTCAGGCATATAACCGGTTTTGACGCCGATCGCGCCCGGATAATTCCACTCATTGACAAGACGATTTGAATTATTGAGCTGGTGAATATACCGCCCGCTAGTATCATAAACTGTTGATTGTTTCGTTCTCACAATCTGAGCAAACAGAGAGCTTTTCAGTGCTTGTTTGGTTATAACAGTAAGGTCAAAGGCCGTAGAATAGCCCTTTCCGTCAAGTCCGGCAGGATCACGAAAGTCTGAATCTTTGAGACCCAGGTCTCTGGCTCGCTGATTCATCAAAGTAAGAAATTTCTGAGGCCCTGTTTCATTTTTTGAATTCATATGTTCTGCCAGAGCGTAAGCAGCAACATTTGATGAATTCATCAGCATGCACCAGAGTAAATTGCGAACGGTCATCTTTTCTCCAGTGTAGAAATCGGGAATAGCACCGCTGTTTGACACAGCGGTGACCGCGTCTTGATGGACGGTCGCCACGTCATCAAGGCTGTAATTTTCAAGTACAACTATAGCTGTCATTATCTTGGTAGTGGACGCGACAGGAACACGCTCGTATGGTTTTTGTGAGGCTAAAATTGCGCCGGAATCACTGTCGAGAAGGATATAATTTTTAGCATAAATTTTTGGCTTTGTAGCGTCTTGATTTACAGTCGGATATGACAAAATATCAGGTAGTTCAACCTTGAGAGTTTCTGCGTTTGCGACTGAGGCGTCGCCAGCGGACCTGGAGATGAGGCCAGAATCAACTTTTATAGCAGCGCCGGATAAACCGAGCGTATTAAAAGCTATTGAAAAGAGCAGAAACAGATTAAACATTAAAAAACATCCTCCTTAGAAATCTTTTTGAATTCGCCTGGCTTCAACTGCAACTCGTCGAGGTGAAGTTTACTGATACCAATTCGAGTTAATCTTTTTACCTCTAGTCCAATTTTAGCACACATTTTCCGAACCTGTCGATTGTATCCGGTGTGGAGAACTAAGGTTAGAATAATGAATTTTGAATTTTGAATTTCGGCAGTTTTAACTCTATCTACCTTCATTACTTTGCCATCAATCTTAAGTCCAGAAGTTAGTTTTTGTTTCACACTACTAACAATATCCCTCTCTCTCCATGATTTAGGATTCAATATTCTACATTCAACTAGGTACTCTTTCTGATGCTCAAAACTGGGGTGAGTTAGCTCTTTGGTCAGCTCACCGTCGTTGGTCAGGATAATTAATCCAACCGTGTCTTTGTCAAGACGACCAACGGGATAGACTCGTGGTGATTTTGGTACAAAATCAAGAACAGTCTTCTCGCCATTTTGCGCCTGAGCGGTCGAGACAATATGTTTTGGTTTATTGAGAACGTAATAAACGAATTCTGACATTGGCTTGACTATCTTACCATCAAATTCAACCACATCTTTTTCAGGATTAATTTTTACTCCCAACTCCGAACCCATAACCCCATTCACCTTGACATCGCCAGCCAAAATATGCTCGTCGGCTTTTCGTCGCGAGCAAACGCATGAGTTTGCGAGAAATTTATTTAGCCTCTCCATAAATATTTTAATCCCCTACTATTGTATCATCTGTTTTAAGTTCTTTGCCTTCGGCTTCTTTGCGGAGTGTTATATGGACATCTTTTAGTTGGTGTTCGGACACTTGTGACGGTGCGCCCATCATCAGGTCTTTTGCGTCACCAGTTTTTGGAAATGCCATCACCTCACGAATTGCATCCTCTCCGGCCAAAACAGCAACGAGACGGTCAATGCCTGATGCGATGCCGCCATGTGGCGGAGCGCCGTATTCAAAAGCTTCTAGCATGTGACCAAAACGGCGTGTCGTCTCCTCCTCTGAAAGTCCAAGTAGTTTGAATATTTTGTCTTGAATATCACGTTTATGAATTCTGATCGATCCGCCGGCCACTTCAAAACCATTTAGCACTAAATCGTATGCATAGGCGCGAACCTTTTCTGGCTCGGAATCAAGTAATTCAACGTCGTCTGGTTGCGGCATGGTAAATGGATGGTGACTGGAGACCAATTTTTTATCTGTTTTCGAATACTTAAATAGTGGGGCGTCAACAATCCAGCAAAAAGCAAACTCTTTTTTATCTGATTTATTTTTTCGTAAATCAGGTTTATCGGTTTTGTACTTCTCGATCGCCTCGGCGTATGTAATTTTTGGGAAAGGTTTTGCTGTAAATTCAGCGTCAGGAATTAGCTTTTCGACCAAATCAATCATCATGGGCTCGATAAGGTTATAAATATCATCCTGAGTTACAAAACTCATCTCGAGGTCAAGCTGGGTAAATTCTGGTTGGCGATCCCCTCTTTGATCCTCGTCTCGGAAACATCTGACGACCTGAAAATATTTTTCCATCCCCGCGACCATCAAAAGTTGTTTAAATTGCTGTGGACTTTGGGGCAATACATAAAACTCACCAGGGTAAAGGCGAGATGGAACGATATATTCTCTGGCACCTTCTGGTGTTGATTTAGTGAGAAATGGTGTTTCTATTTCGAGAAAATTTTTTGCATAAAGATACTCGCGCATAAAACGGACAATGTTGTGACGAAGTATGATGTTTTTCGCCATTCGCTCAGAGCGAAGATCAAGATAACGGTATTTAAGACGCAACTCTTCGTCCACTCCCAAAGTGTTTTTGTCAATTTCAAAAGGAGAAGTTTTGGCCTCGTTTAGAATCTCGATATCTTCTGCCTCCATCTCGACTGTTCCAGTGACCATTTTGTCATTGACTAATTTTTCCGGCCTAGCCTTAATTTTTCCAGTAACGGAAATAACCCACTCTGGTCTGATCGGAGATATTTTCTCATACGCTTTTGAGCCGGGAACAAAAACAATTTGCAAGATTCCACTTCGGTCACGGAGATCGACAAATACAATTTTGCCATGGTCACGACGGGTATTGACCCAACCCATGACAGTTATTTGATGTCCAATTTTCTCAACAGAATCTTTTATTTGAGTTCGCTGCATTTTATGCTCCGAAGTTTGCTAATTTATAAATCCTAATTTCCCCCAAGGGGGAGTCTTTAACTTAATTTCTAAAAAAATTTCAAGTCTCAAGTCTCAAAAATTTGTAAGATTTGTTGTTTTGTAATCAACTTCGTAATTTAGCATCAAACTGCTTTTCAACTGCCTTGACTACTTCTTTGATTATAATATCAGCTTCGTTGTCAGTCATCGTTCGGTCAAGCATCTGCACGTAGAGGTGAAAGGCAATGTTTTTCTTGCCTTTACCAAATTTGTCTGAAGAAAATTCGTCGAAAAGCTCAACTCGGTTTATTGCTTCTGAAACAGAATAAATAATATTTGAAACATCAGACGGTTTATTTTTTTTATCGATGATAAATGCTAAGTCTCGGGTGATTGCGGGTAATTTTGAAACTTGTCGATAATGAGCGGCTTCAGAATTTATTTTTAATTTTGGTTGATTTGATTTTAAATATTTTTTTGCAAATTCACCAAGAGGAATTTCAACAACATATGTTATTGGTTTATGAATCTTGAAACGACTAAGCTCGTCGCGGGAAATCTCGTTGATTTTAACTTTTTTAATCCCAGCATTTTTGGACAAGTTTTCAATAGCTAAATCCATTGACTCTTTTGCCTCTTTTCCTGCTGCTACAATACCCAAAACATTAGACTCAGTTGTTTTGGTAAAGATATGACCAATTTCAAAAAGAAATGTTTGGTCAAAGGAAGGGTTTTTGGCTACTGCTTTTAGTAAGTTTGGGATCAAAGAATTGCGTAGATATTTGTTTTCCTGTTGAATGGGATTGGACACTTCGAGCAAGGAAGATGGTTTGATTTGAGCTGCCTTTATATCTTTTTCTGATAAAAATGCATAGCTTTTGATCTCGCTGAAACCGGAGTTTTTCAATATATCTTTGATGAATTCAGTAAAATAATATTCTGACACGCTTGGCGTGACCGACTTATCGATTTTAATCGGTGAAATATTTGAGTAACCGTAAATACGACCGACTTCTTCGGCTAGATCTTGCCACGTAGCAATATCATGACGCCAGGTCGGCGACGTGCAAGTGGCGCCAGATATCTCAAATCCGAGAAGTTTTAAGATATGAATTATCTGATCATGACGGATATCAAGCCCAAGAAGCTGAATAATTTTCTCAAATTCTATCGGGATAGATACCTTTTCTGATTTTGCAATCTGGCGTGCGATGCCAGAAAGTGCTCTCCCGTCAGAAATTTCGCTTATTAATTTCGTTGCTTGGTTGAGAGCGTATTCGACTCCACCAGAGTCAATTCCGCGTTCGAAACGATAGCTGGATTCAGTCGATAAATTTAGAGATTTTGCTGATTGTCGGATAGAAGTCGGATCAAACTCAGCCGCTTCCAGAATTACAGTAGAAGTCGATTCAGAGATCTCTGAATTCTTGCCGCCCATTATTCCAGCGATAGCAATAGGCTTTTTCTCGTCGGTAATTACAATGGTTTTGCTGTCTAGTGTTCTCACTATACCGTCGAGCGTTGTGATTGTTTCAGCTTTTTTTGATTTTCGAACAATTATTTTTTTACCAATTTTATCGGTATCAAAGGCATGAAGTGGTTGTCCGAGGTCAATCATAACGTAATTAGTGGCATCTACGATATTGTTTATCGGCTTGAGACCGATTGCGATAAGTTTATCCTTTAGCCATTTTGGTGATTCTTTAACAGAAACATTTTCGATAATTCGTGCCTGATATTGTGGACAAATTTTAGCAGATGCGACTTCGATCGAAATTGAGTCTGTTGTTTTTTTTGAAACAGTCTCAATGTTTTGTGGCTCATGTTTTAGAAATTTATCGCTAAGAGTGGCTACTTCCCGTGCTACACCAAAATGAGACAGGCAATCGCCGCGATTTGGAGTGATTTCAAGATCAAAAACAGTGCTGTCGCCAAGATACTGATTTAGCGGCCGGCCAACAATGCTATCAGCAGATAAGATTACGATACCATTGTGGTCATCTCCGAGGCCAAGCTCATCCGACGCACAAAGCATCCCAGAGGATTCGACACCACGGATGGTAGCTTTTTCTAGAGTGCCTGCTGGTAATTTTGTACCGACTTGAGCCAGCGGAACTTTTTGACCAACTTCGATATTTGGTGCACCACAAACAACACAAAGTTCTTTGTCGCCAGTGAAAACAGTCGCCAGTTGCAATCGGTCAGCATTTGGGTGTGGCACAATTTGCTTGATCTCAGCAACAATGACTCTATCATCAATTCCTTTAGAAATGGATTCAACAGCAGTACCAGATAAACTGAGGCGGTCAGCGAGCTCCTCGTCAGATAACGAAGTTTTAATGTATTCTTCTAGCCAGGATCTAAGAATTTTCATTTGATATATTCCTTACGCGTTATGTGCAATTAAATTAACATTTAACTGTTTTTTATTCTTCGAGCGGAAGCGAGAAGTTTAATAAGCTTCTTAAGTTCTCAGCTGATAGTTTTCAGCTTCGAACAATAATTACACATAACACTTATTCCTTGTATTTTCGTATTAATTCGTATTTCGTAGTTATTTGGACACTCAAAATTGTTTTAAGAATCTCAAATCACCAGAACGAAATAGTCGTATATCCTCTATCCCATATTTTAGGATTACCAGTCGATCGATACCAAGACCAAAAGCAAAACCACTGTATTTATCTGGATCTAGCTTCATGTTTTTAATCACTGTTGGATGAATCATGCCCGCACCAAGTAGTTCAAGCCATTTGCCGTTATGTTTAACGTCAACTTCAAAACCAGGCTCGACAAAAGGAAAAAAACTTGGTTTCAATCTAATTTTTGTATCATCTCCATATATTTTTTTGAAAAATGTTTCGAGTGTCCAGATCAAATGGCCGACTTTGACATCCTTGTCGATATACAGGCCTTCTAGCTGTGTGAAGGTTGTTTCATGTTTAGCATCAGTCGCTTCGTTGCGAAAAACTGTACCGGGAAATACTGCTTTGATCGGTGGTTTTCTCATCTCGGCGTATCGAACCTGGCCATTGGAAGTATGCGTTCGTAATACTCTGCCATCCTTCAGCCAAAAAGTGTCCTGCATATCACGAGCTGGGTGATCTGATGGAACGTTAAGCGCATCAAAATTATACCATTCAGTTTCGACCTCAGGACCCTCGTAAACATCAAAACCTAGATCACGAAAAATATTAATCGATTCTCGTAAAAATTCTGATATTGGGTGAATACTGCCTTTAATCATTTGGTCTTCTTTTTTAATATTGGGTCCTTCAACTGTCGCTCAGGACAAAACGACCTTACAGATGTCGTTTTGATTCAAAAAATAATTCTAGTAATACCGAAACTGTAACAACAGAGATGCCGATCAACCAATCAAGTATCCGCAAGCTTTGGAGATATAATAAAACTGTCGCGGCAAGTGATAAGAAAAAAGCTTGTCGAATAGATGCCCAAAAATATAGATAAACTGTTTCATTTTTCGACAATTTTATTTTAGCATAGTAAAGGGCAAGTGCACCAATACCAGTCAAAGAGATTAAAAAAGACAGATAAAATCCAAGTAACGACCCCGTCGTTGTAATGTAAGGGTTGTAATTAAAAATTGATATCACTAGTGACGCAACAGCAAAAACACTGATAGCTAGGAGAAAAAATAAATTTCGCATCAAAGTCATAATTATTTGGTATTAATACTAGACAGAAGTTGGTCTATTATAGCGGCTTTTTCTTCTGTCTCGTCGAGAACGAAATGCAGACGTGGCACTCGTCTCGCAACAATTTTTTTTGATAATATATGGCGTAAGTCTGAGGCAACGTGATTGAACTTTTTGACTAATTCTGTTGAATTTTGTGTGGCACTGACCCAGATTTTTGCGTTTGCCAGGTCTTTTGAAACGTGAGTTTGAGTCAAACTAAAAAGATCTTCAGGAAATCTGAGACGCAGTTCTCTTGATAATTCCTGAAGTACTAACTCATCTACCGTTTTCATTCTGTTGCTTACCATGTAGTTATTATATCAGATATGAAGGGTAAAATCTATAAATCAGGCACAGGCTCGCAATTTTATTTAATTTGAATTATTATAATATTACGCATTATGTGTAATTAAATTAACATTTAACTGTTTTTTTATTCTTCGAGCGGAAGCGAGAAGTTTAATAAGCTTTTTAAGTTCTCAGCTG
>Ga0066639_10002350_pt1 | contig 16545 bp, 22 predicted proteins | sample CryGeyCG2114_010_2_FD_59504 | JGI IMG/M metagenome (GOLD analysis project Ga0066639, IMG submission 59504) | Groundwater microbial communities from aquifer - Crystal Geyser CG10_big_fil_rev_8/21/14_0.10 | ecosystem: Environmental > Aquatic > Deep subsurface > Groundwater | place: USA: Utah...
CCCCAGAACTACTAGTAAATAATCACTATTACTTACATGAACCGTACTACCTTTTCACCCAAACCCAAAGACATTACCCGCTCCTGGCATCAACTGGACGCTTCCGGTCAAACATTAGGTCGCTTAGCTACCCAAATTGCTGGTCTCCTCATGGGCAAACAAAAAGTTTACTACGCATCCCATATTGACTGCGGTGATTACGTAGTCGTCACCAACGCCAAAGACATTACCGTTACCGGTACCAAGCTCAAGAACAAAATCTATTATCGTCACTCAGGTTTCCCTGGAGGTTTAAAGTCAGTTACCCTAGGCAAACAGCTAGACAACGACCCCACCAAAATTATCGAATGGGCTGTCAAAGGCATGTTACCCAAAAACAAGCTCCAGTCTCCCAGACTTCGCCGGCTCAAAGTTTTTGCCGATAATGTCCACCCCTATGCTCCCAAGTTTAAAACTAAATCAGAAAAAATAGTCAATTAACGAGTACCATATGCCAACCGAAACCAAAACCAAAGTCAATTCTAAAGCCCCCTACTTCTACGCTGTCGGCCGCCGTAAACGCGCTATTGCCCGTGTCCGCCTCTACACCAACCCCTCCTCGGACAAACAAGAGATCGTGGTCAACGACAAACCTATCCAAGCCTACTTCAGGCTTCCTCATGCCGACCAGCTTTACCTCAAACCCCTCCAAATCACCAAGACCATGGACCGATTTAAGATCACTGTCAAAGTTGAAGGTTCTGGGCCCCAAGGCCAAATCGACGCAGTCGTCCACGGTATGGCCAGAGCTTTGGTCAAAGTCGACGAGGAATTTCACTCTCCCCTCAAGCATGCAGGTCTCTTGACCCGTGATCCCCGTAAGAAACAGCGCCGCATGATCGGTACAGGCGGCAAAGCCAGACGCCAAAAACAATCTCCAAAACGCTAAACTCACTCTTTTCCTTCCCATTCCTTCATCAATATCTCCAAGTATTCTTTCATGTACGCATGACGTCCTTCCGCTATCTTTTTAGCGGTATCAGTATTCATTAAGTTTTTGAGCAGCAACAACTTCTCGTAAAAATGATTTACTGACGTTCCCTTGCCATTAACATACTCATATTCACTTTTGTGTAGGACTGGTTTAATCTCCGGATTATAAATCTCTCTTTTAGAAAATCCACCATAAGCAAAACACCTCGCAATTCCGATAGCTCCCATCGCATCAAGTCTATCTGCATCTTGTACCACCTTACCCTCTCGCGACCTCACCACTTTCTTAACCCCTGCGCCCTTAAATGAAATATCCTCAATTATTTCTTGAACTTGTTTAATCAAGACCTTCTCTGCACCTAGACTTGCCAACCACTCACCAGCAATTCTTGGTCCCACTGCATGGTCTCCTCCATGAAATTTATAATCAGCAATGTCATGCAGTAGCGCCGCCAATTCCACTATCACCATATCAACATCTTCATGCTTACCTATCATCATGGCATTCTGCCATACTCTGTAAACATGCCACCAGTCATGGCCCGAGCCTTCACCTTCCATGATTCCACGCACATGTTCGGCAGTTTTAGCAATCAATTCATTATTCTTCAACATATTTAAACCGTGGTATTTTGTGGCCACCAATAGTAATCAATTCTGTAAACATCTTCACTGGCCGAATCCACCAAGAACCATCATCTAATTTTTGATAAAACACCAATTCCTCCAGCGTCTCACTGTGTCTCCCTACGCCAATAACTCGATAATACTTGCCTTTATAATGTAGATATTTTCCTGGTTTGATCTTAATCATCCAATTTGAACCTGTCTCTACTATTTATGTCATCAACGATCTCCTCAATCATTTCCTCATAGCTGTTAGGTTGCAATGCAAAAGCCTCCAAGACTTCCCTATCTACGTCCACTAAAGGAAAATCATAGCCTTTATCTATTGGTTTCACTTCAATCCCAAAATGGTTAAGTATGGCTTTGGCCAATAAATATTGGCTCACAACTTTATCAACCACTACTGGTAGCATTTGATTCCAATTATTTCTCTTAATTACCCCTTCAATTATCTGAGACACATGTCCAATATAAGTTGGTCTAAACTTCCATCTATCATCAAACTCACACTCTTTCACTCCATCATCAATACATTTTAGTATCCTGTTAAAAGGGCGGTCGTTACTGGTATTGGGACTAAATCCAGTAATCAAACTAGGTCTTATTATTAAATAACCAGCTTTTGTCTGTTGACTCTTCTTTTCGGACTCAAATTTTCTCTTTGCATAATGATTGTCGTCTGGTACAAAAGCCCCAAAGGATGAAATAAATATCATTTTGGCACCAATACTATTAGCTTGGTCAACCAAGAGATCAGTTGCTCTGAAATTTACTGCTTCGAAATTTTTTTCATTCCCATCAATATATCGAGCACTGGCAAAATTTGCACAATGCACAATCATCTCAGGTTTATATCTATCCATGACACTAACTATAGATTCAGGTCGACTCAGATCCAACTGAACCAAGCTATCAGTTAATTTGTTGCCGTAAAATGTGCCAATCAAATCAAACTTATGCTGAAGATCAAAATAAACTCTCGCCCCCAAATAGGAACTCGCGCCAGTTAACAACACCCTTTTTTTCATAAAAGGATTCTAGCACAATAACACACCAACTAATCAAGACTAGCCACCTTTTTTTACCGGTCCGTTAATCTCAATCATCTGTTTGATGTCCGCCAAATCATCCTCTGCTTCTTCCATGCTCACCCTCACATCTCCGTCAAATGGCAAACTCCTCCACACCTTCAGTTTTAAGTCATTCAACTTTTCTTCTGCCATTTTATAGCGCACAAGCTGTGCCCAAATATCATCCATAGCCACCAATTATACCAGCGTCTACCAACTTCACCATGACATAAATTGCACCCCTAATAACAACTGTACAAATAATTAATTCATTGTCCAGTTTGTATCAATTTATCAATTCATTGGTACAAATTATTCCAAATATCACTATTGGTACCCTACTACTCACTTTGGTACAATCTGCTCATGCTCTCCAAAATCTTCAAATCACTTTCGCTTCTACTTTTTACTTTTTACTTTTTAATTACTCCTCTATCAGCTACTCAAGCTCAATCCTCCGACACCGGCTGGGTCATCACCGACTTCAAAGCAGATATTAGCATTGCCAGTAGCACCACTGTCGATGTCACTGAGACCATCACTGTCGACTTTAATACCCTTAGCAAGCATGGCATCTACCGCCTCATTCCCGTCAAATACACCACCAAATACGGTAATAGCCTCAACATACACCCCCGCTCCATTACTGTTACCAATCAAAAAGGCCAGTCCATTCCCTTCACCACTTCCACCGTTGGCAATGACCTCCAACTCAAGATTGGTGATGCCGACAAAACCATCTCCGGCGTCAACACCTACCTTATCCATTACCAGGTCAATCAAGTCATCACCAGTCCAGGGGATACTGCCGAGTTCTACTGGAATGTTACCGGTACAGGTTGGCCCGTGCCCATTCTCAAAACCGAAGCCAATATTACTGCTCCGACTATTACCGACACCATCTGTTTCACCGGCTACTACAATCAAACTGACACTAACTGCACCCACGGTCACAACTCCACCACAGCTGTCTTTACAGCCACCACTCTCGATACTGGTCAAGGCCTAACCATTGCTACTGCCCTTGATCCCACCTCTCTTACTTTCCCTACCAAGCTCCAACAAACCATCTGGCTTCTCCAAGCTAACTGGCCTTACTTCCTGCCTTTCTTAACTCTCGCCGCCATGTTCTATCTCTACTGGACCCGCGGTCGTGACCGCCAATTTCGTTCCCTATTTCACCAGGAATCCGGTGCCGAAACCGTGCCGCTACTAGAGCGTGTCAACGCCATGACCGTCTATGCTCCTCCCAAAGATCTCTCTCCGGGAGAAGTCGGTACTCTCATAGACGAACGCGTTAATAGCAGTGACGTTACCGCCACCATTGTCGATCTGGCCCGCCGCGGCTTCTTTATTGTCAAAGAAATTCCCAAAAAAGGCATATTTGGTAAGCTCGACTTTGAGCTTCTCTTTCAAAATCAACTCGAAACCGGCCTCAAAGATTACGAAAAATCAGTCCTTGATATGCTCTTTGGCATCAGCCGCATTGATTCAGTAAAACTTTCCAAGCTTCCCACCACTGCCTATGAACATCTCCAAAAGGCCCAGACCCGCCTCTATCAGGAACTCACTGACACTGGATATTTTGCTGGCAATCCTCAAACCATCCGCAGGATTTACCTTGTTGCCGGCATCGTCGTCGCCATTGCTGGTATAGCTTTGATTGGGCCTTGGCTCTCCACGATCACTAGCCCCGCCAGTGCCTTCATTGGTGTTATTACCTCTGGCCTGATCATTGCCGCCTTCTCTTTCTTTATGCCCGCCCGCACTCCCAAAGGTAGAAAGTCGCTTCAGGAAGTAGTTGGCCTCAAAGAATGGATCAAGCTGGGAGCATGGCGTGAGCAAATCCACGAAAAGCATAACTTCTTCGAAGAAGTCTTGCCCTTCGCCATTGCCTTTGGCCTTACCCAAAAATTCATCCAAGCCTTCGAAAAAACCAAGCTCAAGTCTCCAGACTGGTACCAAGGTAGTGGTACCTTCAACGCTCTCTATTTTAGCAACTCCATCAACCACCTCTCCTCATCAGTCAACTCTGGTGTTGCTGCTACTAAGCCTAGTTCGGCGAGCTCCGGCGGCTCTGGCTTTTCTGGTGGGGGATCTGGAGGTGGCTTTGGCGGTGGCGGCGGGGGCAGTTGGTAAACCTCAATTCGAAGATAACTAACAACTAACAATTATCCAAGATTAAACAACTTCAATACCTCAGTCATTGCTCTTTCATCTCCCCATCTAGCTTCTTGGACCACCATACCAGTTACCGCAATGAAGTCTCTATTCAAATCGAGCTGCATTTGTTCTGATAGACTATAAATCCACTTAAATTCATTTGGTCTCCATTCAGCCAAGGCATTAAAAAACGCGATTCCCTTGGAATTCAAAAAACTTAGAAATAGAGCAAAACCACTCTCAGTTTTTCGATCAAAGATTTTATCTTCTAAAAAATGTTTGGTCGGTTTTTGATAAACCAAAATTCCATCTGCATGTATCAATACTAAGACCTTACCAAGATCTCGAAAATCAGCTGCCCAAATATCATCAGCAGAAAGTGACGAAGCCTGTAAATCTGATTCAATCAAAGGATGAGTGTGTGCCGAAAGTTTGGATAAATTTCGCCTCTCTCTCAATTTATCTGAATTCCCTGCATGTAAAGACGTGCCAACTGTTAATATCACTTTTCCGTTATCTTCTGTCAAAGAAACTTCATGCGAACAGGTTAATAAATCAAGTAAATGCTCTTTAGAAATCAAACTATCCACCACAAATTCTTGGTTCTCACCGGGACTTTTTTTGACAGATGCAACGATGTCGGTCATTGAGAGAAAATTTCTGTTTTCCCTGTTTTCAAAATTAGAATCGTCCATACAATTTAAACTGATCCAGTTTTTTAATATTAAAATTTGAAGACTCAGCCTATTACGCGGATGTTATTAATGGAAGATCTTGATATTTATTTTACACACCAATAGCTCCCAATTTCTTTAGCTTCTTCCAGTAGCAGCTTGCCATCCCAAAACGCCGAGGCCGTGCCCCCATCCAAATTCATTGCCGCCCATACTTTGATTCCCAATTTCTCCGCTAAAGCCTCTGCTATCTCCGGCAGTTGTTCCAAATACGGCCCCATCAACAACGAGTTTTGTTTAAAAATAGTCACAAACCCCAACTTACCTTCAGTTGTTAGTATCGCCACCGACCTTCTCCTTCCCTCATCATTAGCAATCGAAAGTGGCAACACTTCACCATCCTCCACCAGCATTGGTCCGGACTGTAGACCCAGTCTCACCTCATCACTCACTTTCTCGCTAGCCATCCACATCTCGCCGTCACCACCCACCCCCACAAATCCATTCAATAATTGGCTCTTTAACTGATGGCTTTTTTCCTCTCCTCCGCTGACGATCCACCCCAGTGGCTGGTTGCTCTTATCATAAAACCCGCCATTTATTAACTGACTGCACCCATCAGTTCTGATAATCTCTGTCGAATGTCTCGACTTTGGAAAATTTACTGTTAGTTCTAGCTGCTCTATGTTGTCCACCTCAAACCAACCAAACTCATACACCTTATCCTGCCATTCCAGCACCTGCGGCTCTGGTTTCAAAGCTTCCACACCCGCTCCCTTCACATTCCCCTCTGGAGACACCAGCACTCTATCAGCTTCGTTTCTGCCGAGCACCACACCAACCACTCCCAAGATAACTAAAAGCACGGCTACTACCAATCCAATTTGCTTCATATCCGCAAATTATATCGTATCAGGCCTACTTTTCGCTCGTCGTCACCTCAATTGGCGATCCGTTGTTGTCATACCACACCCCATCGGACAAGATCTTAAACTGATAAGTAGCCGCTGGTTGCAATTCCTCAATCAATATCTGATGTTTATTTGTTGGCTTTATACTTTCCACCAAGACTTTTGTTGGGTTATCCAAATCCCTCGGCCACAACTTCACCACCGACGCTGTGCCACTTCTTGTCTCCCATGTCATCTGGAATGAATTAGCATTTACTTTGTCCACCACCACATTTCTTGGGATCTGGTCGGGACCGGCTTTGGAAATTAGGCTCAAAGGATTAGCAATTACCGATAGTCCAATCGGGATCATTACCACCAGCAATGCCAGCCGGATTGCAGTTCGAATAATCTTATGGCTCTTATAATGAAAGTCAGCAATTGCCGCCAGTAGCACCAATACCACCGCCAACACCAGTGACACCGGCAGCACCGGCAACGAAACTGCCTCAGCTGCTGTGGGAGCAGTCACTACAGTTGTGCCTCCCAGCTCCTTTGATTCAGACAAGGCCTGAATTTGCAGATAATAATTACCATACGCCAAACCGGCGTTAGAACTAGCCATTACTATTAATAATAGCATTTTCACGGCTACTACAATAACCAGTTTAGGTTTTAAAATTCCAGCTGTTGCATCGAGGTAAATCCAGTCTCCAATTTTTGTCTTTTTCAACAATCCTGTCTTATGCCCACACCTTGGCTAACTTCCAATATCCCTTCCACAACATTCCCAGCAAGTCTCCCCTATGGATCACTTTATCAAACATCAATCTTAATTCTAACAGCAGGCTGTCAGGTTTTAACTCCACCTTTTTGATCACCTCAGGACTGATTCGATTTCCATTGTGCCACAAAGATATCGTCAATGTTTCCTCGCCTTGAGTTGGTGGAGTATTGATCTTCAGCCACACCTTAGCCACATATCCGGGTGGTACTGTCTCTAGTTGTTCTGCCTGCACCCCCGACCCGCTATTGGCTATTACCTTGACTTCAGTATCATTCCCATACCATATTGCTTGTCCAGTATTCAAAAACCGCACTGCCACTTGGTACTGGCCATCCACCGCAAAACTTCTGGGGAAATATCTGGGGATATAGTCAGCTTGGGCCACTTGTTCCGGTCGGCCTGCTAACTTAGGTATTGCCTTGATCACCCCGTACTGTGGATATGTCTCCGTCGACTGGTACTTGGTCCACGAAAAATGGTCAAACGGATCATCTTGGTAATTTAAAATGAACGGTGTTACTGCTACCACCTGATCACTATTCCACGCCCCATCAAACGCATTCTTGTAGTAGTCAGCCACTTGGTCGGCTGTCAACCTATACCGATCATCTTTCTTGCCTTCCTTATGCACCCATCCTGTCTCGGTAATAAACACTGGCACCATGCTATCCACCCCATACTGTTTTAGATGAGCAATCTCCCATTGGTAACCGCGGATGCTTTTTTGGCCCACATCCGTAGGCTTCCCCGAAAAATCAGGATTAGGATATGAATGGCTCGTCAGTCCGTCAAAATCCTTAAGCAAATCCTGGTCAGTGTTATACACACCCTGCCAAAAACTAATAGCTGTCCTTGTTCCCAAACTATTGTCAGCCGCCAAGTCCAGTCCTGCCGGTAGCACAAAATAATCACTATTAAATTCCTTCAGCTGTCTCATCATCGCTCGAGCAATTTTGGCATACTCATCTGGTCGCACCTGCCCGCCCCACTCCTTAGCGTGGTTTGGTTCGTTAAACAAAACCACATACCGGTTCTTCACTACCCAATTTAAGGCATTCAAAAAATCAGCCCAGCTCCTCACTTCTTCCTCTTTAGGTTTTACCCACACCCCATTTTCCACTCGAGTTGCTAACCGCACTATTGGTATCAGTTTTAACTCCCGCATCCGGTCAAATATCTTCTGCCACTTCTCCACTACGCGGTTATCCTGCTGGATCACCAGTGTCACATATCCCCACTCTCCGCCGTTACTGTTTACCAACTCCGCCGCTTTGTCCAAATCCCCCTCATCTACCACATGGATCCCAAACCGGTTGTTCACCACTAAAGTTGGATCCTCCACAGCCTTCACTCTTGATGGTATTAAACCAATTACCATCACTACGAATAACAATTTAACTATTCTTTTCCTCATCTATATTTATCTCATCATTTATGGTTTGGAATTGTCACTCTATCATAAACTACTCTCCCCAAGCAGCCAAACCCAAAAGAGGTCCAATCTCAAAATAAGATCAGACCTCTTGTATTCTATTGCCTACTGCCTAATCTCTATACCCTAATTTCCCTCCATCGCTGGCACCTTATCGCCCATTCCGGATGGCAAATTGACCCCTTTCATCATCTCTCCTACATCGACAAAATTCACGTCGCTTGGTGGAGTAAATTCATCGTCACCAAGTGCTGCTGGTAAACAGTTGTACTCTATCTGAGGAGCTGGGCTCATCGCCGTTTCCGGACTAGCATTTGGCGCCGGGCTTTCTGCTGCTGCCTCAGGATTATCCCACAGGTTTTGGGCTTCCTCACCCTGATAACATATCTTAACTCCATCCGTTTCGCCTTCAGACCAGGTCCACATGCAATCGTCTTTCATAATCACATTGCCCTGTTTACCTTGGACTGTCATTACTCCTCGAAACTGTTTGCCCTTGATGTAACCAGTAGTCTCGTCGCCGTTTACCGTGTAGGTACACTTCATTGGTACCCCCAAAGCCACCGCTGCTGCCAGTGGTCCATTAAAGGGTTGGCCTTCACTACCTGTCATGGCCTCACCAGTCGCACTGGTACCAGACTCCATGGCTTCATCAGTGTTCGCCGACTTCTTCATCAACTGTGTCGGCAAACTACAACCTGCCAAAATCACCCCCGCTGCTGCCATCACTATTAGTTTTTTATTCATTTCTTCTCACCTCCGTTCATTTATTCAACTTTTATAATTCAGACGACTCCTTACAATTTCCCCCATTCTTCCATACTTTATTCCCTAACACAATCGCGTAACTTTGGTGCAACAACTTTATATCCATTGTGTGTCAATTGTTTGACTGTCTTCTATCCTTACCTCAAATCATGCGCCCGTAGCTGTTTCCGCAACTTCTTGTAGTCCGGAATAGTCTTGCCCACCAGCTCCCAAAACCGGCTGCTATGGTTCATCTCCTTTAGGTGGCACAGCTCATGCACCACCAAATAATCAGCCAAATTCTGCGGCAAAGTCACAATCCTGTAGTTAAAATTAAGGTTCCGGTCACTCGAGCAACTGCCCCATCTGGTTTTTTGGTTCCGGATAGTGATCTTGTTGAAATCAAAATTATAGTAGCGATTAAAAAACTCCAACCGCTGCTCCACAATATTTCTGGCTTGTAGTCGGAATATGGCGATTTGTTTTTTAGTATGTCTTACCGTCTTCGTGGGATTAATTTTGTTCATCTGGGCCGCCTTCTTAGTTACCCACTCCCAGTTCTGTTTCAAAAACCGTTCCCCAGCCAACTTGGGTGTCCACCAGGGGACTGTCACCACCACTTCGCCTCCAGATTTCACTGTAATTCGCACTCGTTTTGCTCGCCGGTGCTTCACTATCTGGTACTTAAACTCCACGTTTTCCGTTTTTGGCATGCCCACATTGTGCCGTCCACCTTTGGTTCTGTCAAATCTGTAGTGTAAAATCACCTTCAATGACTTCATCACCATATTCCACCATCACTTTAAAACCCCACAAAGAAACCTCAGCCCTCTACCATCACCCCTGGATCTTTTCTGGGGCTATAGACTACGTCGATCCTCATCTACACCATGGAGATCTCGTCTCAGTTACCGATCATACCGGCAAATTTATTGGCATTGGCACCTACTCCGCATCTTCCTCCATTGCTGTCCGTCTTCTGGCCTTTACCACAGCCAACATTGATCAAACTTGGTTCCAACAACAGCTCAAATCTGCCGATGATACCCGTCATCTTTTGGGTTACGGCCCCGACACCACCACTACAGGCTATCGTGTAGTTTTCTCCGAAGCAGACCACATCCCTGGACTCATCCTCGACCGTTACGCCGATACTATTGTCTTTCAAATCTCCACGGCTGGTCTCGACCGCCTCCGCCCCCAAATTATTGCAGCCATCCAAACAGTCTTTAGTCCCGACACCATCATCGAACGTAGCGACTTAGCCGTCAGGCACCAGGAACAACTTGAAGATGTAGTCGCCTGTCACTATGGCAACATTCCTTCAGTCGTCGAATTTACCGAGCACGGCATTGCCTACCTCGCCGACGTCTATCGTGGCCAAAAGACCGGTTTCTTCCTCGACCAAAAAGACCTTCGCCAAGCCTTATCATCACTTGCCGCTGAAAAGACTATCCTCAACCTTTTCTCATACACCGGCAGCAATGCCGTGGTTGCCCTGACTCACGGCGCCACTCATGTTACCAACATCGATTCATCTCAGCCAGCCCTCGACATTGCCAGTCACAATCTCGACCTTAACCATCTTGATTCCAACCAATACGACCTGATCACAGCCGACGTCTTTGACTGGCTCTCAGCTCCACCAGCCCAAACATACGATCTCATCATTCTCGACCCACCCGCCCTTATCAAAAGCCGCTCCGATATTGCCAAGGGCAAAAAAGCCTACCACTTCTTAAACACTGCGGCCATGGCTCTCCTTAACCCCAGAGGCATGCTCATTACCAGCAGCTGCTCCCATTTTCTCTCGGCTTCCGACCTCATGTTTATCCTCCGCCAAGCCTCGGTCCAGTCAGGAATCAACCTCAAGCTCACGGACACCATCTACCAAAGTCCCGACCACCCCCAAAGCCTCTACTTCGACCACTCCCTTTACCTCAAATCCCTCATTTGTCAAAAAAGTTTATCGCGGTAACTTTGTCTTGTATTGTTGCCTCCACATCAAAGCCTGAGTTATGATCAAACTCAAAACCGCATCATTACCTGGCATATCTTCCCTACATACTATATCCAATCTACTAACTACTTTATCCCCATGACTTTCATCACTAACTGTCGCCGTTACCTTTTCTATACCAAACTTGGTGCCATCTTCTTTGTGGTTATCACATCAGAGTTGGCCCTCACCATCTTTGTCATCGGTTACTATTTTGGTTCCGGTCATGCTTTTTAAACATATATCTCAACTCTTTCACTTTATTAATAAAGTGAAAGGTTTTTTAAAGTTTCAACTCATTAACCCATTTCTCTCATGTATTTCTCAACCAATATTCTGTAAAATCGGTAGGTGAAGTCAAATAAACCTTTGTTGACTATTTTTTTGGTCGTGTTTATCGACCTGGTGGGGTTCGGCATCATCTTGCCACTCCTACCTTTTATTGCCGAAAAATTCTCAGCCAACGCCCTCCAAATCGGCCTCCTGGGTGCCGCCTATTCTCTATTTCAATTCATCTCCGCTCCCATTCTCGGCCGCCTCTCCGACCGCTACGGCCGCAAACGCACTCTCATTGTTTCTCAGCTTGGTAGCATGGCCGGCTATATTCTATTAGGCGTCGCCGGATCGTTACCCCTTCTTTTCCTCTCCCGTATCATCGACGGCGCCACAGGTGGCAACATCAGCATTGCCCAAGCCTATATTGCCGACGTCACCACTACCAAAGACAGGGCCAAAGGCATGGGTGTCATTGGTGCCGCCTTTGGTCTTGGCTTTATCCTTGGTCCCGCCATCGGTGGCCTCTTGTCCAAATTTGGCTTTGCCGCCCCCGCCTTTTTTGCCGCTGCCGTCTCTCTGGTCACTGTTACCGCCACTGCTCTCTTTCTTAAAGAAACAGTTAATACCGAAGCTGCCAGACATTCACCTCGCTCCCGTTTCAATCTCCAAGAATTCAAAAAAGTTATCAGCATCTATCCCATGGGCTTGCTCATCGTAGTCTTCTTTCTGGCCAACCTTGCTTTCTCCGGCATGCAAGGTACTTTTGCTCTCTGGGCCCAAGACACCTTAGGCTGGGGTCCCACCCAGATTGGTTACATCTTTGCTTACATTGGAGTCCTAGCTGTTATTACCCAGCTCAAAATTCTCCCCGTTTTCATCAAACATTTTGGTGAAAAACTAACTCTCAAATTGAGTTTGCCTCTTCTTGCCCTTGGTCTTCTCCTTATCCCCCTAGCCCGTTATTCATGGGCATTGCTGTTAATCTCCAATGGACTTTTGGTTTTTGGCAATAGTCTGGCCAATCCCACCATTCAAGCCATTGCCTCGGAAAACGTCGACAAAAACGAATATGGTGGTACCCTTGGTTTCCTCCAATCAGGCGCCAGCCTTGGTCGCATCTTAGGTCCGGCTATCGGCGGCGAGCTCTACTTCGCCCTTGGCAAAGATACCCCCTTCTATTCATCCGGAGCCATCATGATCTTGGCCTCCATCATCGTCACCTACAAACTCGTCTCCACTCCTTCTCTTTGGCAACGCCTCGCTCGCACCTTTGCCCACTAATAATCAACCCATGACCAAAGCCGAAAAAACTGTTCTCACCGAAAGCTTAGCTCAAAAATTTCACCCTTTGACTCAATCTCTTCCCGGAAAATTTCCTCTAATTTATCTGGTTGGCTACGAGGTTCGCTATACTCCCGAAGAAACAAAACTCTTTTCATCCATTCCTGACGCTCAACAATACAGGCAACTTTGGGACCAGCAGCTTACCGAACTATCAAACACCAGTCCCAAGGAGGCTTCTCAAATTAAAACAACCATACAATGGGCCGTCCAAGCTGGAATCAACACAATTGAACAACTTGCACAACTGTCTCCAGAAGAACTAGAACAGCTGCCCCATATTGGCCCCAACCGAGCCAATTTTCTTCACCAACTCTTTCATCGTCGTGACCAGTTAGACTAATGTCTCTTCCACACCGCCACAAACATCGGTTCCAGTTTCCCCGCCACCGGCCACACTCTCTTCACTTTCCCCGTATCAAAACTCACATTATTCCACTCTCTTCCTTCTCCTCCGGGGAGACCTTTATTATTGTCTAGCGCCATCTCTAGCTCTAGCTGAATTCTGCTTGCTTTGCCAATCTCTGCCACCACCCCCTCATTCTCTTCGGGCGTTACCGCGCAGGTTGAATACACCAATCTGCCTCCGGGCTTAAGTAGTGGCACCAGCGACTCCAACATCTTCACTTGTCTTCTGGCCAGTTTTTCTATCCGCTTATAGCTCCACTTTTTCAGGTGTTCCGGTGATCGGTACACATGCGCCTCGCTCGAACACGGCGCATCCACCAATATTTTGTCAAAACCTTCTAAACCTAAAATCCTGGGATCGGGGAGCCCGGTCATCGGCCGAGCGGATATATCCCGGGATTGATTAGTAGTTAATCGCCCCAGTCTTTTCACTAGCTTCTCCGCCGGCCCTACCATTGTCTCTATTCCCTCCACCCCATACTCCCCAAACACTCGTCTCATCCGTGCTGCCCTGGCAGGGGACAGGTCATTGGCTAGCAATTGGCTGGCGTCACCAAGTCTTTCGGCTATCATCACTGCTTTACCTCCGGGTGCGCTGCACGCATCCAACACCACATCGTCAGGTTTCAGATCCATAGCCAATACTGGCAACAGTGACGTCTCACTCATCGGATAAATTAGCTTCTCATCATACCCAGGCAACTTATCACCAAATGTCGCTTCTTTCGGCCACCTCACCGCCAGCGGATACCAGCTCAGTTGTTCAAACGTCAACCCCGCACCTCTCCACATTTCCTCCAACTTATCTTCATCCTCTTTCCGAAACCTTAGCACCGGCAACGGTTTGGTTTTCAAAGCCGCCATCAACCCAGCAAATTCTTCATCACTGACACACACACTCCGGTAATACTTTTCAAAAGCTTGTTTACCCTTCTGTTTCATTGCTTTCCTATTTCCTACTCATTATTTCCCAATCTTTATTCCTCATCCATCATTTCATCATTATTAGCTCCACCGTCAATCTGATTAAACTTTTCCCGTATTTCTTCCACTTGGTTTTGCACTTTCTTAAGCCGCTGTTTCAAATAAGCCGCCAGCTTTAAACCTTCCTCAAACTTAGGAATGCTCTCTTCCAAACCCAGCTGTCCACTCTCAAACTCGGCCACGATAGCTTTCAACTGCCCATATGCTTGATCCAAACTCATTTCTTTACTTTTTTTATCTGCCATACATTCTCCTTTTATTTGACTTAGGCTCTCAATCCCGGGATCGAGGAGCGTGGCTGCAAGCCAAGCGGGTGTATCCCGGGATTCACAATATTTGAGTAATCTCAATTATTGCCTAAGTCATTATTTATTAATTTTGTTACTCTCGACCCGATTTTACCAGCAGATAGCTGGGTCACCAACTCATCGCCCATCTTTACCTTGGCCATATCACTCACTGGTTTCCCTAAACTATCAAAAGTAATACTATATCCTCGCTTCAGTACCTGTTTATAATCCAAACTTTTCAATAATCTCTCCAGTCCTTCCACTTGAGTCTGCCTGTCAGTTAGCCTCACTTCCATCTTTGTTGACAAGTTAACTATCATCTGACTCATATCGCTGCTCATCATTTCCAACCTTCGCACTACTCCACCCATCTGTTGTTCAAACCCCGTTACCACCCCAGTTAACTGATTCATTGCCTGCCCAATCTCCACTTCAATTCTTCCCACTGTCTGATCCACCCGATAATTATTAGCCTCAATCCTCCGTCTGATCATCTGTTCCATGGTAGTTTCATCTGTCTTTACCTCTGCCCCGACTTCTTTTCTGTCCCGACACACCATCATCGCCGCGTTTGTCGGTGTCGACGCTCTCTGGTCTGCCGCCAATTCTGCCAGGGACACGTCTCCTTCGTGGCCAATTGCGCACACCACCGGTAACTTGCTTCCAAACACCGCCCGTACCACCGCTTCATCATTAAACGCAGCTAAATCTTCCAGCGACCCACCCCCACGAGTTACCACCACCACATCCACATCTTGTTTGTTATTAAAATACCCCAAGGCTTCCACCACCGATCCTACCGCCTCACGTCCCTGCACCTGCACTGGATAGAATTTAATTTTCATCCCTCCCATTCTCTCCGCCAACACTTTTACAAAATCGTTATACGCCTCCGACCCTTTTGCCGTTATTAATCCAATCCGTTCAGGAAAACTAGGTAATTCCCTTTTTCTCTCTTCTGCAAACAACCCCTCTGTAGTTAGTGTTAACTTTAACTTCTCATATGCCGCCGCCAGTGCCCCTGCTCCAGAAGGCACAATCTGCACTGCCCGCAAACTAAACCGACCACTTTTGGTATGCACTCCGGCTGTTCCATACACTTTCACTTTCATGCCTTCTTCCAATGACCTTAGATTAGTCAACTGATAAGCCACTCCAAACACATCCACGCTCGCCCCAGAATCTTTAATCGTCGCAAACACCCACTTACCTTGATTTATCCGCAGCTGACTGATCTCCCCTTCTACCACTACCTCGCCCAACAAAGACAAGTGTCGGTTCACCACCTCATTAAACTCGCTTACCGAAAACACATACTCCAACTTATCTATTGGTTTTTCCATTCGCCTATTCTATACCATTGAACTTCATCTTTTTCCTCATATTGACTCACCTTATTTCCTTCTTCATACTCATGGTATGGATCTTTCTCCCCTATTAACTCATATCAAGAAACAACAATCCCAGGGCATTAATCAATCAGAAATAACTAACCAGTTATTATCCGCCGGTTGGGACAAAACAGTCATTGAGCAGGCATTTCTTGTGGTTACTAACAACATCCCTCTTCCCCAGACCCACATCGATTCTTCTTATCCATCAACTTCTCACAACGAAGACATGTGGAGTGTCTTCCAAAACATTCTCAATTTTATAGCCTTAGCTTTCTTTGCTGGTTCGCTTCATTCACTTTGGACTCAATTTATCTCTCACTGGTTGCCTGTCAAAGACCACTACAACTACATCGGTACATATCTTCTTAACTCTTCGATCGCAACTTTAATTATTTCCACCCCCATATTTTTGTGCCTCTTTATTTTAACCAATCTGATCAGTCCTGGATATACTAAACCACAGTCATAGGAAGATTTGGTACTCTAAAATA
>Ga0066639_10002354_pt1 | contig 16522 bp, 8 predicted proteins | sample CryGeyCG2114_010_2_FD_59504 | JGI IMG/M metagenome (GOLD analysis project Ga0066639, IMG submission 59504) | Groundwater microbial communities from aquifer - Crystal Geyser CG10_big_fil_rev_8/21/14_0.10 | ecosystem: Environmental > Aquatic > Deep subsurface > Groundwater | place: USA: Utah...
TTTATAGATTGAGAAAGCACATAATGAGACAACACACACAGGGCGTACTCCCTAAAAAGTACTTCGGTCAATACAAGAAGCCGTTGGTTGAGACTCCAAACCTTGTTATCGCACAGCTCGATTCATTTAAATGGATCATCAGTGAAGGTATCAAAGAGGTATTTGATGAGTTTAAAACCATTACCGACTACACAGGTAAGAAGTTTGAACTTTCGTTTCTCTCATTTGAATTGGGTAAACCAAAGGTGAACGAGCATTTTGCTAAAGACAACAAGCTCTCATACGACGCGCCACTCAAAGCTCAGGTAAAACTCAAGAACTTTAGTACTGGTTCTGAAAAAGAGCAGGAAGTATTCCTCGCTGATTTTCCAATGATGACTGACCACGGCACATTCATCATTTCAGGTGTTGAACGCGTGATCGTACCACAGCTCGCACGTTCATTTGGCGCATTCTTCACCGTACTTGATATCCGCGGTAAAAATTACTTTGGTGCAAAAATTATCCCATCTCGCGGCGTATGGATTGAAATTGAAACTGAAGCAGATGGAGTTATCTATGTGCGTATTGACCGAAAGCGAAAGTTTCCTCTTACACTACTCTTTAGAGCATTTGGTCTCAGTTCAGATGAAGAAATCCTGAAGCACTTTAAAGATAGTCCTGCGATTGATTATATAAAGGAGACGCTTGCTAAAGACACTACAAAATCTTCTGAAGATGCGTATGTAGAAATCTACCGACGACTTCGCGATGGCGACTTGGCTACTGTTGAAAATGCAAAAGAGTTTTTCGAAAGCATGATATCTCCTGAGCGATACGATCTGACAAAAGTCGGACGATTCCAGATTAATAATCGATTTAGTAAGCCAACTGGTGCTAAGGAGCTTGCTCAAACAACGCTTTCTATTGATGATTTAACCACTATCACCAATCGTATTGGAGAACTGAATGTAACTCCACATGCACAACCAGATGATATCGATCACCTAGGCTCAAGACGTGTTCGTCTCATTGGTGAACTTCTTCAGCAAAAGGTTCGTATTGGTATGGCACGCATGAAGCGAAACATTCAGAACCGTATGTCTACTGTGGAGTCTGATATAACACTGCCTATTCAGTTTGTGAATCCTAAGCCACTTCAGGCACAGATAAAGGAGTTCTACGCAACGAACCAGCTCTCACAGTTTATGGATCAGACAAACGTACTTTCTGAACTTGAACATAAACGACGACTTTCAGCACTTGGTCCTGGCGGTCTTTCACGAACACGAGCAGGTTTTGAAGTTCGAGACGTGCATCCATCTCATTATGGACGTGTGTGTCCGGTACATACACCAGAAGGTCAAAACATTGGTCTTATTCTTCATCTCTCTGCATATGCTCGTATCAATGACTTTGGTATGATCGAAACTCCATATGCAAAAGTGAAGGATGGTGTAGTAACGAGTGAAATCATCTACGTTAATGCACTTGAAGAAGAGAACTACAAGATTGCACATGCTGCAACGGATATAGATGAAAAAGGTAAGATTCTTTCAGCCGAAGTTGATGCGCGTATTAATGGTGAGCCGACGGTTATTTCAGCAAAGGAAGTGGACCTCATCGATATTGCAACAAACCAAATCTTCTCTGTGGCAACAGGCATGATTCCATTCTTGAACCACGACGACGCCAACCGAGCACTCATGGGTTCAAACATGCAGAAGCAAGCGGTGCCATGTATCATTCCTGAAGCACCACTTGTGGCAACTGGTATAGAAAGAGATGCAGCTCGAGACACAGGTCGTGTTGTACTTGCGCAAAATGCAGGTGACGTGACCTATGCTGATGCACGAAAAGTGATTGTTAAGGAAAGCGGTGGCAAGGAGCGTACATATGATTTGGTAAACTTCTCACGAACAAACGGATTTACTATTTTCCATCAGCGACCAGCAGTAAAGACAGAAGATAAGGTGAAGCGAGGCGATGTGCTTGCCGATACATCTACATCTGTAGGAGGCGAGATGTCGATTGGTCAGAACATTCGCGTAGCCTTTCTTTCATGGACTGGTGCAAACTACGAAGATGCTATTATCGTTTCTGAACGACTTGTTAGTGAAAGCAAATTTACATCGATTCATATCGAAGAGTTTGTGATCAATGTACGTGACACAAAGCTTGGTCCAGAAGTTACAACGTGCGACATTCCAAACGTATCTGAAAATAAACTCAAAAACCTTGATGAAGAAGGTGTTATCCGTGTAGGTGCAGAAGTGCATCCTGGAGACATATTGGTAGGTAAGATTACACCAAAGGGAGAGACACAACTGACACCGGAAGAACGATTACTCCGATCTCTATTCGGTGAAAAAGCACGAGATGTGAAAGATACATCAAAGCGCATGGAAGGAGGTAAGAAAGGACGCATTGTGAAGGTACAAGTGTTCTCACGAGAAAAAGGAGACAAACTAGAATCTGGAATTTTGAAGAGAATTCATATTGAGGTTGCTGAACTTCGCAACGTGTCTGTCGGCGACAAACTTGCTGGACGTCACGGTAACAAGGGTGTTATCTCACGAATTCTACCAGTAGAAGATATGCCATACATGGATGATGGTACTCCTATTGATATCATCCTTACACCACTTGGTGTGCCTTCACGTATGAACCTAGGACAGATCCTTGAAATGCACCTTGGTCTTGCTGCAGGGACACTGGGATATCAGGCAATCGTGCCTCCATTTGCAGGTGCAACTGGTGAAGAAATTCAGCACGAGCTTGAGCAGGCAGGTTTTCCAGCAGATGGAAAAGTAAAACTATATGACGGACGAACAGGTGAGGCCTTTGAGCAAAAAGTAGCGATTGGTGAAATGTACATTTTGAAACTTCATCACATGGTTGATGACAAGATTCACATGCGATCAATTGGTCCATACTCTCTCATTACACAACAGCCACTTGGAGGTAAAGCACAAAACGGAGGTCAGCGATTTGGAGAAATGGAAGTGTGGGCACTGCTCGGTTATGGAGCGGCATATACGCTTCGTGAAATGCTCACGGTAAAATCAGACGATATTGTAGGTCGAAGTGCTGCATTCGATTCAATTGTTCGAGGTGACAATATTGAACAGACAAATATTCCAGCGTCGTTCAATGTGTTGCTTTACAACCTTCGTGGTCTTGCGCTTGATGTTGCGCTCGAAAAACGCGAAGAAGAACAAGTCGAAGAAACTAATTAATAGCATCCGGTTAAATAAAAATATTATGGAAACAATCCAAACAAGAAAACCAAAAAGCGATGCACAAGATTTTGATTTCATCACAATCAAGCTTGCATCACCAGAACGAATTCTCGAGTGGTCACATGGAGAAGTGACAAAGCCGGAGACTATTAACTATAGAACGCAGCGCAGCGAAAAGAACGGTTTGTTTGACGAAAAAATCTTCGGACCAGATAAGGACTTTGAATGTTACTGTGGAAAATATCGTGGTATTCGCTACAAAGGAATTGTCTGTGAAAAGTGTGGCGTTGAAATCACCCGATCAATTGTGCGTCGTGAACGAATGGGACATATTGAATTGTCATCTCCTGTGGCACACATTTGGTTCCTTAAGGGTATTCCTTCACGTGTTGCACTCATCACTGGCATTCCAGCACAGGATATTGAACGCGTGGTGTATTTTGCAGGATACCTTGTCACACATGTTGTCGAGGATGAACGAAAGCGCGTGTTGCGAGATCTTGATTCAGAATTCAAATCAAAGGTTGGTTCTCTGTCAGATGAAAAAGCTAAAGAGGGTCTCAAGGAAATGCTTTTGACAGCAAAACGTGAGATCGAAGGTATCCGTAAAGGACAGGTACTTGATGAAGTGCAATATCATCACTATTCAGTTCGGTATGGAACAATGTTTGAAACAGAAATCGGAGCTGAGGCAATCTACAAGCTTCTCCGAGAAATTGATTTGAAGGCTCTTTTGACACAGCTCGAGGCAGATTCAGAAAAAGCTGGTGCTGCTGAAACAGTAAAAATTGAGAAACGATTGTCTCTCATTCGCGCAATGATCAAAGCGAGTGTGAAGCCTGAGTGGATGTTCCTTACACGAATTCCTGTTATTCCAGCAGCACTTCGTCCAATGGTTCCGCTCGATGGAGGACGTTTTGCAACAAGTGATGTGAACGACCTGTATCGTCGCGTAATCAACCGAAACAATCGTCTCAAGAAACTTATTGATATTCATGCGCCGGACGTGATTCTTCGAAACGAGAAGAGAATTTTGCAAGAAGCAGTTGACGCACTTATCGACAACAACATGCGCAGTGGTTCACAGGCACCTGCAGCGCAAGCTCAAGGAGGAAAGCGGGCGCTTAAATCACTTTCAGACAACCTTAAATCAAAGCGTGGTCTCTTTCGTCAGAATCTTCTTGGTAAGCGCGTGGACTACTCGGGACGTTCAGTTATTGTAGTGGGTCCAACATTGGGACTTGATCAGTGTGGTTTGCCTAAGCACATGGCACTCGAACTCTTCCGACCATTTGTTATTGAAAAATTGCTTTCACGTGAATACGCATTCAACATTCGTGGAGCAAACAGATTGATTGATGACGGTATAGGAGAGGTATGGGCAATACTCGAAGAAGTGATTAAGGACAAGCGCGTGCTTCTCAACCGTGCACCGACACTTCATCGACTCGGTATTCAAGCGTTCAGACCAGTACTTATCGAAGGTAATGCTATTCGTGTTCACCCACTCGTATGTACTGCCTTTAACGCCGACTTCGACGGAGACCAGATGGCTGTACATGTGCCACTATCAAGGGAGGCACAGATGGAAGCAAATGAAATCATGGCTTCTGAAAAGAATATTCTCAAGCCAGGTAACGGAGATCCAACAGTGACGAACAAAATGCTCGACATTGTACTCGGTTGTTACTGGGTAACTAAGGAAATCGCAGGAAGCAAAGGTGAAGGTATGGCGTTTCCAAATCCTAACAGCGCAATTACGGCATACGATTTTGAAGCGGTAGATCTGCGTGCAAAAATTAAAGTACTTCCAACAGATACAGCAAAATATGCTGAATTTAATGGAAAGATTTTTGAGACGACGGTTGGTAAATTGTTATTCAACAGTATTCTTCCAAAAGACTTCCCATACGTAAATTCAACAGTTGATCGAAAGTTTATGAACGTGATCGCAGATAAGCTTGTGGTGACGTATGGTATTGAACGACTTCCAGCAATTCTCGACAAGATCAAAGACTTCGGATTTAAGCATGCTACTAAATCTGGTATTACTTGGGGTATTGATGACGTGGTGATTCCAGAAGGAAAAGCAGACGTGGTGCAAAAGGCAAAAGATCGCTCACGAGAAATTGATGAACAATATAATATGGGACTTATTTCTGAAGGTGAACGACGTCGCATGAAAGTTGAAGTGTGGCACGGCGCAAAGGCTGCTATTGAAAAGCTTATGCCAGAAACATTTGATGTTACTGACTCTGTATATGACATGGTGCACTCGGGAGCTCGAGGTTCATGGTCACAGATTACACAGATGGCAGGTATGAAGGGACTCATTACCAACACAAAGGGTGAGACTATTGAATTTCCAGTTATCTCATCAAGTAAAGAAGGTTTCTCACCAGTTGAATACTTCATTGCGACTCACGGTTCTCGAAAAGGTCTTGCGGACACCGCGCTCAACACTGCAAAAGCAGGTTACCTTACTCGAAAACTCTTCGTTGTTGGTCAGGATGTGATGATTGCAGAAGCAGATTGTAAGACAAAACATGGTGTTGCTATTGGTCGCAAGAATGCACTTGGTATGGATACTTCAATCGGTAAATCAATTGAAGGACGCTACCTCGCAGAAGATGCCAAGACTGCTTCTGGCGATACGCTCTTTGCCAAAGGAACACTCTTAACACGAGATGATGCTATGAAGATTGAGGCATCAGATATTGAGCAGGTGATTGTACGTTCACCAATGACATGTGAATCGCTCCGCGGTATTTGTATCAAATGTTATGGTCATGATCTTGGTACGAAACGAGAGATTGAAATTGGTGAGGCTGTAGGAACTGTTGCAGCACAGGCTATCGGAGAACCGGGTACACAGCTCTCTATGAACACAAAGCATGCCGGAGGTACTGCGCAAATTGGTGGAGACATCGTGCAAGGTCTTCCACGTGTTGAAGAGATTTTTGAAAACCGAAAACCAAAGAACCCAGCTGTTGTAAGTCATGTAAATGGTACTGTGACATCTGTGGAACAGGTTGGTAAGGAAAAGAAAATTGTTATCACACCGGATATTGAACATAAATCAAAGACAAAGGACAGTATCGAATATGTGGCGAGTCACTACCGAACGGTATTGGTGAAAGCAGGAGATACTATCAAACGAGGTCAGCTGCTTACTGATGGATCTGCTGATATCAGCGAACTCTTCAAATATGCTGGTCGTGCGGTAGCGCAGGACTACATCATTCAAGAAATCAGCAAGCCGTACGAACTGCAAGGATCACCAGTATCTCGTAAACATATCGAAGTGATTATCAAGCAGATGTTCTCGCGCATGAAGGTGAAGGATCCGGGAGATACAGGATTTACCGTTGGTGATATTGCAGAAAACTTTTCTCTTGAGGAAGCAAATGCTGTGGCACGAGAATCCGGTAAAGAGGTTGCAAAAGCTGAACCTGTTCTTATGGGTATTACAGAAACGTCACTCTCACGCAAGAGCTTCCTTTCAGCAGCATCATTCCAATATACGACACGCGTACTTATTCAAAGCGCCGTGCGTGGTAACAGGGATGATCTCTTCGGTCTCATGGAAAACGTGATCATCGGACGACTTATTCCAGTCGGTACTGGTTTCAAGGGAAGTAGAAAGTATAACATTATCAAGAATTTGCAAGTAGATATTGAAGCAGAAAGAGATGCGCGACGTGCGGCAGAGGCTCTGGAAGACGTGGTAAGAAACGAAGTATAGTGTTTCGTTTCTTGCTCCTGTGTGTGGTTGTTTGTAAAACGATCAATATATGAACGATATTCTTCGCGTCAAAGAAAAAGCGGATATTGTAGATATAATTTCTTCGTATATTGAATTGTCTAAAGCAGGACAAAGTTTTAAAGGTAATTGTCCTTTTCACAACGAAAAGACACCTTCATTCTTTGTGTCTCCAGAACGGCAGAATTACTATTGCTTTGGATGCGGTGCAAAAGGCGATGTTATTAGTTTTATCGAACAATACGAAAGTCTTGATTTTGTTGGATCATTGAAACTACTCGCAGAGAGAGTAGGAGTCGAACTGACTGGGAATAGAGATAGTGGGAAGCGAGACGAAATCGCACGGATCTATGATGTTATGGAAGCAGCGACTGATATGTTTACAGAATGGCTTTCAGAACATGATCATGTTGTTCAATATGCAAAGGGTAGAGGATTGAGTGACAAAGCAATTACAGACTGGAGAATTGGATATGCAAAAGATGATTGGCGTGCTCTCTACGATGTTCTGCTCACGCAGAAGTTTACCGCGAAGGAAATGAAAGATGCTGGCCTTATCAGAGATATCGAAGGAAAACGTGTAATTGATCTCTTTCGCAATCGTCTTCTATTTCCGATACGAGATGTGTCTGGACGAGTTATTGCATTTTCAGGCAGAACTCTTTCAACTGAAAAAGATGTTCCTAAATACGTGAATTCACCCGAAACTCATATATTCAAGAAATCGAGTACGTTATTTGGATTGTATGAGGCAAAGCAAGCGATTAGAAAAACCGGCTATACTATTTTAGTTGAAGGTCAAATGGATGTGCTCATGCTCCATGAAAAAGGTCTGCGTAATACTGTTGCATCTTCTGGTACTGCATTTACGAGTGAGCAAGCACGCATGTTGAAGCGTATTTCGCCCAAGCTCGTATTGCTTTATGATGGTGATGGTGCCGGAAAAGATGCGTCGTTGCGTGCAGCTCAGATTGCGCTCGGTGTCGGTATTGAAACAAAGATTGCACGTATGCCAGAAGGAGTTGATCCGGCAGACATGGCGCAGCGTGACCCTGATGCGCTCAAGGAGGTGTTGCAGAAAGCCGACCATGCCATTTTTGTTGCAGCGAGGATGGTGCTCGAGGTAGAGCCAAAGTTAGAGAGGCGAGTGTCTCTTATAACAAAAAATGTTTTACCTCTCGTTCATTTTCTTGAGAGTGAATCACTTAAGGATCATTTTATTCAGGAACTTTCTCGCATGTTGAGTGTCTCAAGAGAAGCGTTATGGAATGATTTGCAAAGAATTGAACAGAAGGGGTTTATCGAAGATGCAAAAGAGAATGGGCGTGCATCTCCACATAGTGTAGAGTTTCAAGGGACTGAAGCGAGTCGATTTATAAAAATTCTTCGACAGCTATACGGTATCGAATCATGGCTTACGCCAGAAAAAGATAAGCAGGAAATAGTTACATATATACAACAACATATTGCGCGCATCCTGACTCCATTTGGAGAGGAAGAAAAAAATAATTTTATAGAAAAAGCGCACGATGAAGGAAGTGCCTTTGAGGCAGAAAAGTTTTATAACCATGTATCAGATAAAGAGTTTCAACATATAGTGGATGATTTATTAAATGAGTTTCATAAAGAAGCATTGCGTACACAATATGAAGTCACACGTGATCCACAGCAAAGAATTCAAATAAGTAAAGAAATTGATATATTAAAAACTAAGCATTAAGAACATATAATGGCTCCAAAAAAGAAAACGGCTACTAAAAAAACTGCACCAAAGAAAACTGCTTCCAAGAAAAAAGCTGCTAAAAAGACGACGCCTAAGAAGGTCGTAAAGAAGGTTGCACGAAAGCCGGCAAAGAAAATCATCAAAGAACGCAAAAAGATGGTTAAAAAAATTGCCCCAAAGAAAGTTGCAAAGAAAACTGCTGCTAAAGCTCTACCTAAAAAGAAAGCAGTTAAGGAACCAAAGCTTTCCAAAAAGGCTAAAGAAATTGAGACAAAAGCTAACTTGCTGATTGTCAAAGGTAAGGATCGTGGCTTCATCACCTATGATGAGATTTTGAAACAATTTCCTACGATTGAAGAGGATATTGTATTTCTCGAGGAACTGTACGAACGTTTTTCTACGTCGGGGATCGATGTCCTTGAAGGAGGAGGGCTGTTGAGTGTGGGTGGCGATAGCGATGCTTCCGACAAGGTGTATGAAGGAGAAAGTACACATGATTCAATCCAGATGTACCTTAGAGAAATTGGTCAGCATACTCTGATCTCAGGTGCTGAAGAAAAAGAACTCGCGAAACGTATCGAAAAGGGAGATGACGAAGCGAAAAATTTGCTTGCTCGTGCAAACCTGCGTCTGGTAGTTTCTATCGCAAAAAAATATGTTGGACGAAGTCCAGATCTGACACTCCTTGACCTTATTCAAGAAGGGAATATCGGTCTCTTTAAAGCAGTTGAAAAGTTTGATTGGACCAAGGGGTATAAATTCTCAACCTATGCAACATGGTGGATTCGTCAGGCGATTACTCGCGCACTTGCCGATCAGTCACGTACCATTCGTGTGCCGGTACACATGGTAGAAACAATTGCAAAATATAAGCAAGTTGTCCGAAGACTCTCGCAAGACCTTGGACGAGATCCGATGCCAGAAGAAATTGCACTAGAAATGGGTCTTGATACTGACAAGGTATATCAGATTGAAAAAATTGACCAAGGAACGGTGTCACTTGAAAGTCCAGTTGGTGAAGAAGAGGACAAGAGTCAGCTCGGAGACTTTTTGGCAGATGATAAGATTCTCTCGCCAGATCAAGAAGTATCGCGCAGAATTGTAGGAGATCAAGTGAAAGAGTTGCTTGATTCGCTGCCTGAAAAAGAGCGCGAAATCCTAGAACTTCGTTACGGCATGGTTGATGGCATTACTCATACACTTGAAGAAGTGGGGAAGAAATTTGGTGTTACTCGCGAACGTATCCGACAGATTGAAGCCAAGGCGCTTGAAAAACTGAGGAATAACGAGAAGGTAGAGAGACTGAGGAGTTACTACTAAGATACAGTCAATCGTCAACAGTCTTTAGTTAATAGTTGATGCGATAGAAAGGGGTGCAATGCAAAGCATTGCACCCCTTTCAGTTTTTTTATGGCAGTCTAGTTACCAAGTACTAAGTACTATATACTGTGTTTATGACGTTTGAAACTGAGTATAAACGGCTAAACAAAGAGCAAAAAGAGGCTGTAGACGCCATAGAAGGGCCTGTGATGGTTGTGGCGGGGCCAGGAACCGGAAAGACGCAGATTCTCTCACTTCGCATAGCAAACATCCTTAAACAGACAGATACGGCACCTGAAAGTATTTTGGCCCTTACCTTTACTGAAGCAGGTGTTACAAACATGCGAAAGCGTCTTTCGCAACTCATTGGATCACGTGCATATGAAGTGACTATTAGTACTTTTCACACGTTCGCGAATAATGTTATCAAGTCTTACCCCGAAGAGTTCCCACATATTATTGGTTCTCGCAGTATTACTGACATTGATCAGATTTCTCTTGTTGAAGAAATAATCATTGAATCTGAGGTAACTCTTTTAAAACCATTTGGAGATACACTCTATTATGTGCGCGGGGTGAACAGTGCAATAAGTGAACTCAAACGTGAGGGTGTTGCTCCGGAAGAGTTTCAGCATATTGTGTTAAAAACAAAAAAAGATTTTGCTGAAATTCCTGATCTGTATCACGAAAAAGGTGCTCATAAGGGTAAAATGAAAGGTGAGTACAAGGACCTCGAAAAACAGATCAATAAAAACGAAGAGCTGGCACAGCTATATGTTGCGTATCAGGAAAAGCTACGCGAGAAAAAACTCTACGATTATAACGACATGATCATGGAGGTACTCCGCGCACTTCGTAAAAACGAGGATTTACTCTTGCGTCTTCAGGAAGAATATCAGTATATTTTGGTCGATGAACACCAGGATACCAACAATGCGCAAAATAAAATCCTAGAACTTTTGGCTTCACATTTTGCTCCGAGACCAAACCTTTTTGTGGTGGGTGATGAGAAACAATCTATCTTTCGTTTTCAGGGTGCGAGTTTAGAGAACTTTTATTACTTCAAGCATTTATATCCAGAAGCAAAGCTCATAACCCTCAAAGAGAACTATCGTTCAACACAAACTATTCTAGATTCTGCGCACAGCCTTATTACTACAAGGGTGCCCCTTGTAGCTCGCGCTCCATATGAGGCGAAACCTATTGAATTGTATTCATTTTCTAAAACACAGGCTCTTAATTATTTTTTGGCACAAGATATTAAGCGATGTATTACGGGCGGTGTATTGCCGCACGAAATCGCAGTACTGTACAGGGATAATAAGGATGCATTTTTAATTGCGGACACGTTAGAAAAGGCTGGTGTGCCATTTCAGATCGAGTCGGATCAGGATGTGTTTGCGCACGATGTTGTACGCAAGTTATTGATTATCGGACGTGCAATAGAGAATTTTGGTGACGATAGAGCGCTCGGTGAATATCTTCATCTCGACATCTTCGATATCGATCCGCTAGACGTCTTTAGGGTTATTCGTGAAGCAAGTGCAAAGCGAAAGTACAATCTGTTTGATGTGCTTGGTGATAAAAAAATGCTCAAAGATGTACCGTTGTACAACAGTGACGCGCTCTATGATGCATACAATAAACTCGTTAGATTTGTGAAGCGTAGTCACAATGTTGATTTGGTGACACTCTTTGAAGAGATTCTTCGAGAATCAGGGCTCTTACAAGAAATTCTTTCATCATCTGATGCACAGGATAAGCTCGATGCGATAGACGGTTTTTTTGAAGAACTCCGTGCAATTATGCAAACGAATCCTGGAGCGGAACTCAGTGATCTGTTTTCATATTTGAAAACGGTTAAAGAACACAATCTCTACATCAAACGAAAGAAGAACGGTGGTAGAGAAGGATATGTACGTCTCATGACAGCGCACAGATCCAAAGGGCTTGAATTTGATTGTGTATACGTAGCATATACACATGATGGTAAATGGGGTAACAAACGACGTATCGAGACTTTGAAATTATTGCCGGAAGTCTATAAACTTTTCGAACAAAAAAATAAGCAACTTACCCAAGACGACAACGATGATGAGCGAAGACTGTTTTATGTTGCTATTACGCGAGCGAAAAAAACTGCAACACTATTGTATGCACGAGAAAATGACGAGGGTAGGGAACAATTGCCGAGTCAATTTATAGGAGAGATTGGTGAGTCGTTACTGTCTGTTATGGACACCAGAGATATTGAAGCTGAATTTGAAGCGCGACGTGGAGAGCTCTTGTCTATACAAAAAACAAAAAAGGGAAGCTTGAAAGACGAGGCATTTGTAAAAGAGTTATTTCTCAAGCAACCACTATCGGTAACAGCACTCAATAACTATCTTGAGTGTCCGTGGAAATATTTTTATCGCAATTTGATTCGGCTACCTGAACCAGTTGCGACACATCTGATGTATGGTACAGCGGTACACGATACGCTTGAGCATTTGTTTAAAAGACTCAGACTTGATGAATCTATTTCTAAAGAGCAGTTTCTCGACTTATTTGAAGAGAGACTCGCTAGTCACTCACTCTCAGATGCAGATGTGAAACTCTATACAGATCGTGGTCGTGACGCACTTTCAGGTTGGTATGACGAGTATAGTGGTCGTTGGGTTACGAATACGCTGACTGAATTTTCTATACGTGGTGTGGAACTAGCAGAACATATTGTGCTTACCGGCAAGCTCGATAAATTAGAGTTTCTTGGTGAACGAGAAGTGAATGTTGTCGACTATAAAACCGGCAAACCTAAAACGAGAAACTTTATATTGGGTGAGACAAAGGATTCTGAAGGTGGTATCTGGAGACAACTCGTCTTTTACAAACTTCTCCTCTCTCTTTTTAAAGAAGGGTATTACGAAATGGTTGCCGGACATATTGATTTTGTGGAGCCTGATCCAAAGAGTGGTAAATACAAAAAGGAAACATTTACTGTGGCCGATGAGGATGTGGAAGATTTGAAAGAAATTATAAAGAACATGAAGGATGACGTATTATCACTGTCATTCTGGGATAAACGGTGTGAGAAAACAGATTGTGAATATTGTGCGTTAAGAAACCTGATGGAAAGATGAAAGAAGAAAAGGAGGGAAAATTATAGAAGCAATTCACAGTCTAGATTGGATATTCTATGGACTTTTAATCATATTTTGATATTGTTCTTCTTTAGAGGAGTTGTTCAGAAGATGCTCGAAACGCTTGAACAGGCGCTGCAACGCGCAACCGACCCTGCACTTCGATCCGAGATTGAGGCACGGATCGTTCTCGCAAGGAGGTATGCGCCAACGAAGTAGACGAAAACATCGGGGCCCCGACGACGCAATGTCGTCGGGGCCTGATTAATTTATAAAACAAAACCACCGAGAGGTGGTTTTGTTTACCTAATACCTAGCACCTAAAACCTAGTACCTGATCTGTTAGATCTGATCCAATGCTTCCTCAATAATCGTTACCATGTTCTGGTACGGATATGCTCCTGGGATGAGTGCTTTCTTGCCACTCTTTGTGATGAGTACGCTTGTTGGTGTTCCGCGTCCTCCGACTTCAACTGCGTTAAGTGCGTCAGCATCAACTCTTTCTTTCGTCGTGCCGTTGTTAAGACACCCTTCGAATGCAACTTTATCAAGTCCGATCTCTGCGGCAATTTGTGGGAGGAGTGCCATATCAAGTCCATTGTTTGAAGGAGTTATTTCATATACGCGGTCTGTATATTTCCAGAATGCGTCGTTGCCACCGATGCGTGCTGCACACTCAAGCGCTTCTGCTTGTTTGGGTGCATTTGGGTGAAGTTGTGGGATAGGGAAGTGTCGGTATACCCATGCCACTTTTCCATCTGCCCCATACTGATCCATGATCTGATGCATGGTGTTGTGAAATTGCTTACAGAACGGGCATTCCGTATCAGAGTATTCAACGATAATAATGTCGGCATCTGGATTTCCGAGAATGTGGTCAGTCTCGTCAATAGGACGTACGTTGTCGAGGCTAGCATTAGTTTCTGTCCCAGTAAGGCTACCGGTATCGGCAGGTTTGTCTCCACGAGACATAAAGAGAGCTCCGGCCACGAGGCCACCAGCTACAAGAATTGCAAGGGGAATATAAAGATTTTTATCCATACGCATAATTTATTAATACGAATACAAGTCTAACAAAAGGAAGAAGCTTTTTCTACCATTGACGTTTTTTCATGCTATTGTTATTTCTATGACGATTTTTGAAGCAGTTATATTCGGTGTTGTGCAAGGTCTTACAGAATTTTTACCCGTCTCTTCATCGGGACATTTGGTTCTTCTCCATGAATTTTTCGGCACAACCATACATAACCTTTCATTTGACGTAATGTTACATTTGGCAACCCTTTTGGCTGTTGTGGTGTATTTCAAGAAAGATATTATACATGTAGTTGATGTTTTTAAAAGAATGATGATGAGACAAGACGTGCTTCATCGAGAAAGGAATCTGATAGTTGCTCTTGTGATTGGAACAATACCAGCGGGGCTTTTGGGGGCACTGTTTGCGTCGACTATTGAAGGTGCATTTAGAAGCACTATATCGGTTTCGATAGCACTTATTATGGGGAGTATTCTTTTTGTTGTTGCGGAAAAAGTTTCAAAAAGAAATAAAGAAATCACAGGGAAGAGAGGATTTTTCGTGGGTTGTTTTCAGGCATTAGCCCTGATACCTGGCATATCCAGATCGGGCTCTACGATTTCTGGAGGACTTATACTTGGATTTACCCGAGATGATGCGGTGAGATTTAGTTTTTTACTTTCTATACCAATTATTCTCGGAGCCGGGATTGTAGAGGTTTTTTTAGGTGATAACGCGTTCGTGTTTAATGTTCCGATAATCATTGGAGCATGTGCTGCATTTATATCAGGTCTGTGGGCGATTCATTTTCTCGTAAAGTTCTTAAAAGGACACACACTTATGCCTTTTGTGTGGTATCGAGTTGTTTTAGCTCTACTACTAATTTTTATTTTTTAATTTTGACAGGACGTCTCCAATAGTGTAATTACTTCTATGGAAACAGGAGGTCCCCCACTGATGCTAGAAGCAATCCTTTGGTTTATGCTTGTGGTTGCGGTATGTGGTCTCTGCGCAATATCTTATCGTGTAGGATATCGCAGAGGCAGAGACAGTGTCATTCTTAGGCCTCTGGAGCCTGAGGAATTACTGGTAGGCAATTATGTTGTTTTGTCAGTAAAAAAAAGCGGTAATCCGGATGAGGAAGTATTGACCCTTTCAGGGTGCGGAATGAATGGAGTCGCTGTCAGGGTTACCGCAGGCCAGTTCAAAGAAGGTATGAAATGCCATGTTTTCGCACATAATGGCGGAGGCATCTGGCCAAAAGGAAAATAGGGAGGAAAGGCGAGCGTTAGCACTCCGATGCTCGCCTTTAATAATGAATTGCTGTTTTGATCTGAGTTGACATTTTTGTGTATTGATGTAAATATCTCTGAGGATTAGGGAGGATTGAGTCACATGAGCTGTCTAGACAGAAGGAGTTTCCTGGAACTCTTCGACCCTCGTACTGAACATACTGAAGCTAAACTGCATTTGTATAGGAAGCACACTCAAGAATGTCTGTATTGTAAGCGAAAAAAGAAAAGGGCTATCCATTCAAAAATCAGTGAATGCAAAACAGTAGCAGGCATTATCTTCAATGGTAAGTTCGTGTGTTTTGATATGCACGGAATTTATCAACACGCACTCGTTAGGGTGGATTCTTACTTAGAGAAGGAGATCGTCAGTGTCGGAAGTGTCGGACCTTACAATTTACAGATGGATCACATAGAGCATTGTAGCCGGTGTGCTCTATTGTTTGATTGGGCTTTGGAAATCATTTTTCAGAGCAAAAGGTTGATGCAAGGAGATAGGTGAAATCTGTCTCCTTTGTCATATTTAGAAAGGTAGGGAAGCAGTCATTCCGGCATCCTCAACTTTATCCCAATGTTTAGTGTCTAGCTTGATATCCATAACACGTCCACCTTCTTTAAACTTCAATACATTGTTTGCTTTGGCGTAATCAAAAATTTCTTTAGTTATTTTGACGTCATCAAGACAATAGTTCCTGATCTTATCGATGGCACCTTCACGCCACCATTTGATGGCTTCGAGTCCGTGACCTGATTTTTTAATACCAAGTGTCCCTTCGGCGAGCTGGTCGAGTTTCATTCTGCGACCAAATTGTGAGTGAATCTCTTTGAGGATGTCTACATGTTTTATCTGATATAAATCTCCATGATAGTACTTGTCGAGCAGAGGGAGATCAAAGTGTTCAGAGTTGAATCCGACAATAGTGCGTGCATGCTCAAAAATAGGCCACATGTCTTTAAATTCCTCTTCGGCATAACTCGTGTATGTATCAGTTGCAGAGTCATATACACCAACAATAGAAATATCCAGATCTGCTGGATTATTGGTGCCTTTTTCTTGGAATGTATT
>Ga0066639_10002356_pt1 | contig 16519 bp, 16 predicted proteins | sample CryGeyCG2114_010_2_FD_59504 | JGI IMG/M metagenome (GOLD analysis project Ga0066639, IMG submission 59504) | Groundwater microbial communities from aquifer - Crystal Geyser CG10_big_fil_rev_8/21/14_0.10 | ecosystem: Environmental > Aquatic > Deep subsurface > Groundwater | place: USA: Utah...
AAAGTATCGTTTGAACTTTGAGATTTATTACAGTCATCGTTGGGGTGAATCGGCTCTTTACTTCCCATCTTTCCGCCCAATATTTCAATCGCTCGGTTTGAAATAACTTCATTCATATTCATGTTCGATTGAGTTCCAGATCCGGTCTGCCAAACCACCAATGGAAAATGATCATCATGCTTTCCTTCCAAAACCTCGTCGCAGACTTTAGCAATGGCATCGGCTTTATCCTCGCTCAATACTCCTGCATCTACGTTCGTATATGCGGCTGCCTTTTTTAGAATTGCAAAACCACGAATCACCTCAATGGGCATTTTATCGCCGGGTCCACCAATTTCGAAATTTTCAAGCGATCTCTGAGTTTGCGCACCCCAATACCGATCAGCAGCAACCTCAACCTCTCCAATACTATCTTTTTCAATTCGAATATCCATGAACCGCCCCTTCCGTGTTTCACTAAGATACTTGATTTATAGGCAAAAAAAAAGCCATGTCGAAGAACGACATGGCTTGTAATTTTTTTGATCGAAATCAATAGTCCCTAATAGTCTCTAATAGTCTCTATCTCGATCTCGATATTCTCTTGGTTCTCTAAATCCACCCTGAACCGGACCCTCAAACGTGTAACCAAGCAACGCCATTTGACGTGCACGCTTAATTGCCTGAGTCAATTTTTTCTGAGCTGAAACCGTATTGCCAGAGACGCGCTGAGGCACGATTCTTCCATGCTCGGTCATAAATGATTGAAGTAATTTTGCGTCTTTATAATCAAGATCCGCACCCTTGATATTGTGCCGAGAAAGTCTGCATTCTTTTTTACGCATTCCTTTTCCAGCCATCAATCGTTTATCATCCTGCATTGGTCGTTTTTCTTCGTCATCGCGACGGTACGCTTTCTTGCGCTCTTCAACCAAATTTCGATATTTTTCTTCAGTATAAGGCTCGCCGATTTTCACGCTTAAAAATCGAATAATCGCCTCATCAATTCTAAACACACGCTCTAATTCTGCAATCAACCCACCGGTTCCGAGAAAAATACATGTGAAGTATTGTCCGCGAACTTCCTTTTGAATTGGGTATGCAAATTTCTTGCGACCAAGATCCTGCCATTCGATGACTGATCCATCAAATTGCTTAATAATTGATTCTACTTTTTCTTTTACAGATTTTGTCTTGTCATCACTGACATCAGAACGAAGCACAAACGTGAGGTCATAACAGGTCTTCTGACCGATAACCGCTTTTCTTCCCATTTTTATCTCTCCCTTTGGTTTCTAGCCCGAAATCAACTTAGCCCAGAGGCTATTTTTGCGAGCAAGGATTACTCTTTGTATTTTCAGGGATTTAGCACCCCTTCCCCCGGCTTGACAAGCAGCTTAAATCCCGGTAGATTAAAGTTAATATTATTTAACAGTTTTAACTTATTTTAATATAAATTTAGTATACATGAGACCTGTTTCCAGGGAGGGATAGATGGCGTTTAATAAAATAGTTAAATTATTACAGCTACTTAGCATTCAAATGGTCTTTGCCTCCCCAATCCACGCAGGGGGCAAGAAATCTGAAACAATCGTCGACCCAGCCGAACTAAGCCCGCCCCTTCGAATCGTATACGTCAGACCAGTCGACTCGACACCATTTCAGCTACCCAATGGCTCTACTGTTGACCTCAGCGCCGACCTCGATTCAATGGTAATGACCGAGCTTGTGAAAACGGGCTGGTTCGCCCCAGCACCCTTCGAAGAGCTGCCAGCGAATTCTGAACCCAGCTGCACCAAAGACTGCAACTCTCACCTCGAGCTCAGAGCTGCAGTCACAACCCTTGAACTCAATACATTGGAATTGGGAATTCGATTTGGATACACCCCTACTGAAGAAATTATTCCCGGCCTAACTTCACTCACCGGTTCGGTGGCAACGAAAATCGGAACCCTTTCCATGGACTTCCAACTCTATCGCTGTAACGACGATGGCTGCCACGCTCTCCTCGCTTCGACAGCAAATCATTTTACCGCCAAACTCGATCTCAAATTGGAAATCGATTTCGGCGATATACACACGGGGCCCGGCCTGATTTGGAACTCCTCACTTGGCGGAGCCCTCAGGAAAACCATGAAAAAAGGTTTAACCGAACTCACTGATTCAAAATACGCAAACTCGCTTCCATGGCAATCCAACATCCGACTCATTGATTGGAACACTGGAACTGTCGTGTTGGACAAGGGCACCCAAGATCAGCTTTCACTCGGACAAGACCTCATTATATATAGTCAACTAAGTCCCGACGACAACGCTTGCCAACCCTACCGAGCAATTGCAAAAGTCACGGTTATTGAAACGAACCCCATTTCAAGCACAGCAATCATTAGCGAACAGATTGCGCCTGAAGAGATTAGAATAGGCGACCTAGCGCTGATAAACCCTGCAATTCGAGGGCAGTAATGCCAAAACTTATAAATTGCTTCGCTGCCGGCTTATTGTTTTTCTACAATACCAATGCAGCCTTCGCCCTTGGGCACGCAAGGTCCGAAACTTCGGCTCAAAGTGCCAACGATTTCAAAGGAAAAAAGGTCATCGAAATCGTACCGGCCGAAGATGGAAAACTGATTCAATTACCCGATTCATCCTTTTATGCTTTTGGAAGACAGTTTGAAACTCGACTCAAAACTAGACTAATCAACAGTCAAAAATTCGTAGTCGCCGAACCAGCAGCAAACGAATCAATTCAACTATTTCAAAATCAAATTGCTCCTGGCTACAGCTGGCCTGCATCCACTACCCCATCGGCAAAAATTATTGTCACCTACGAAGTGGTGAGTTTTACTACCGGAAAAAGAGGGACACGGTTTTTTTACGGCGTAGACGAAAAAACCCCAGCGTTTCCAAACGAATTCCCTATTTATTCATCCGAAAACCCAAGCGGCCCCTCTCACTTCATGGGTCGATTTCAGGCTAAAGGAAAAACCAATACAGGCAGTCAGGCCGGGCTTGAAATTGCCGACAAACTCGCATTAAACCTAGGATTTACTAAATTGGGATTTCGATTCAATCCCTACCGTGCAGACATTCGGCTCAAAATTCGAATCTCACCTACCGTCTCGGGGAAAGCTAAAGAAAAAGAAGTCACCGTGACAACAAAGGGCTTCTACTTCGATTTTGAAGCGGGATACGAAGGCTTAAGTGGGCTCATTCAAATTGCAAGACGAGACGCAATGATTCGAGCGTTCGATCAGGCCATTGACCACTCGACCGTTTCTATAGAAGAATTATTTAATGATGTCCCGATTACCGCCAAAATAGATTATGTGATTAAAGAAAAAAATCGAACCGTCGCGCTCCTTGGAACTGGTGGTTTTTCCGACATCCCACAAGGGCAATCCTTTTACATTCCAGGAACCGATGTCGAACTAGTGTCCCAGCTCTCTACGGTAGACGGAACCATTGCCTACGTAAAGTCAGGTAATCCTGATTCCTTAAAACCCGGCCTCATCGTCATCGATCAAAAAATACAAGAAACCAATCAACTTTTTGCCAACTCAATTCAACAAGTGCCACCTCTTAGGATTAATCTCTCTGACCAAAACATCACCGAAAATAGCCTAAAGCAAGAGGACTTGATTAATCAAAAGGGTCGGATCACCAAACTAAAGAGCTGGGTACTGAACATCTTTACGCTCGGATACAGAGTCTGGCGATACTATCAATACGACCAAAAATTCATTGTTGAATCGGCTCAAAACCAGGGTGCAGTAGCCGCATCTCGAATAAATCAAACCAACAATAATCAAAAGGAACGGAGCACTCAATTGGACCACCATGCACTTCAAAAACCAGATTACGACGTTGAGCCTGATACGACACCCATTATTGCAATTCTAGACACCGGCATTGATTACAATCATCGCGACCTTAAGAACAATATTTGGTCAAACCCGTTTCCGATTGCCAATATGAAAGGGGAATTCGATAATCATGGCTGGGACTTTATCTCAGGTGACAATAGGCCATTCGACGACGCCTACCATGGAACCGAAGTTGCAAGTGCGATAGTCCGAGTAAATCAAAACGTTAGAATCATGCCACTAAAAATATTCAACCCGTGGGGAGCGACCAGATCGGGCGCAATACTGGGCGCATTTCAATACGCCGTTAAAAACGGCGCCAACATCATCGTTTGTGCCTGGTCCACGCCAATAGACTCACAAGCCATTCGCCAGGGAATCGAATACGCGATGATAAACAATGTTATCGTTGTCACATCCGCGGGCGATAATGGTTTTAACTTGTCGCGAGTGCCCATGTACCCAGCAGTATTATCATTTGAATATGAAAACTTAATTAGCGTCGCCGCGTTATCGCGAGACGGCGGATTGCTCTACAACGAGAAATCAAAATCAAATTTTTCGCCCGCTTTCGTTCAACTGGGGGCTATTGGAGAAGACATTGAAGTTTCAGACCCGAGGAATAAAAGAGATCACGTCAGTTCGACCCGGGTCGCAACCGGAGTCGCTGTCGGAATGCTCGCACAAAACATATCGGAAGAACGATTGTCTTTAAATCATATGCCCGAATACCGTGTATCTATCGATCGACTCCTCGACCATACCTACTCAGACCCAGAACTAGCACCGCTCATTGAAGAGGGCCGAGTTCTTCAATTCGGATCCGGAATAAAACGATAAAATCCAAACTTAATTTTCGGAATTGGATTCGTCACTCGATTCGCGAGCAGATTTCAAAAATTCTAAAAAATTTTCACGATCGGCGTCCGTTCCAAACTGATCAAACGCAGTCATCACAGCGTCTTGATCAAGGTAGAACTGACCCGTTTTTAACCACGATACGATTTCGCCAACTTTCTTACTCGAGTTCACATTTGCACCGAGCACACCATTCAGCGCAACAATTTGCACAATGTAGTTGGTTTCCTTGGTTTCCATCGCTCGAGCGCCAATGGTTCGACGGGCTTCCGATGCAAAAAAATCAAACCGATCACTTTCATGAAAATCCAAACTCTGCATCAAGTGCAATAGCGTAAATCGAGGCTTGGAGTTCAGCGGAAGCGTACCGACCCTCTCTCGAAGAACACGAAAAGCCAATTCCGGCGATCGATTCAATAATGCGATCGATCGAACATTCACATCCTGAAAGGCCTGCTCGTCTTTTGAGCCTAAAGCTTCCTCATAGCTGGCCAGAATGCCCTCAATGTCCTTTTTCGATAGGCCGGCGGTACCTGATCTATTTTCGAGTTCACTAATTGCCTTACGCCCCTCAGAGCTGCCTTGGGAACCTGCGTCCGATTCGACACGGGACGACGGTTTATTGGCGTTTCGGGCAATCCAAACAGCCAGACCGCCCAGGAGGATGAGCACAGTAAAAACTGTAACAATTTGTTTCGTTTGATCGTATTTCACTATAGAGACAAATTAATTCATTTTGGAGCGATTTGTCATCATTTTTTGTATTATATTAATATGAAATAGAATGGGAGATTTCAAATTATGGACGCAAAAGATCTTAAAAAACATTTATCTACTTCTTTACTCACCGGCGGACTTTTGCTGGCACTCCATGGAGAAGCGCTTGCCGATAAAACCCCAAGTGGTTACCAGGTTGCTGATGCCTCTTCAGCGAAAGCCTCCTCCAAATCTAAGGCCAAATCTGAAGCCACAGATATGAAAAAGAAACACATGAAGAAAAAGGGCGAAGAAGGAAGCTGCGGCGAAGACGGCTGCGGAAGTGATGAAATGTCCAAAGACTCTAATAAAGAACAGACAGCTGAAAAAATGGCCGACAAAAAGAAGAAGAAAAAGAAAAAAGGTGAAGAAGGCGGCTGCGGCGAAGGCGGCTGCGGTGAAGGTGGCTGCGGTAATTAATCGAAGTCATCAATATAAGTTTATTGAGAGGCCCTCCATTGCTAAACCATTGGGGGGCTTTTTGTATGAATAATCTCGGAATTGGCATCAGCTTAAGGCGAAAACATTACGATGAGATTTTCGAATCCGAACAGCCGTTCGACTGGCTCGAGATTATATCGGAAAACTTCATGCGCTTTGGCGGTCATCCCAGAAATGTTTTAGACAAAGCCAAAGAAAAATGGTCGATCGTTCCGCACGGAATCAGCCTTGCAATTGGCTCTGTAGATCCGCTTAACCTAGACTACTTAACTAAGCTAAAGGCACTAACAAAAAGAATAAATTCTCCTTGGTTTAGCGATCACCTTTGTTTTTCATCAGCGTTTGGACATTATTATCATGACCTACTCCCGTTGATACGCACAAAGGAATCACTAAATCACCTGATCCCAAGGATTAGAGAAGTCCAAGATCGAATTGAGCTGCCCTTCGCCCTTGAGAACATCAGCTTTTACTACGAGTCACCCGATTCAAAAATCCCGGAACACGAATTCCTTAACGAACTCTTAGATAAAACCGGCGCCAATCTGCTACTTGACGTCAACAATGTATACGTCAATTCTTTAAACCATAAGTTTGATCCAGATGAATTTATAAAAAAACTTAATTTAGATCGGGTCGTTCAAATTCATTTGGCCGGACACGATGATTCTGGTGATATTGTAATCGACACTCATGGGGCCGAAGTGTGTGATCCCGTTTGGAATCTTTACGAGCGAACGCTTCGCCTCCTAGGCCGCCCGGTATCCACTCTTATTGAGTGGGACAATAATGTTCCGGAGCTCGATTGTCTCAACGCCGAAGTCGTTCGGGCAAAATCAATAATTCAGAAAGTGTTTAAATAGTGGATCTTAAAACCTACCAAGAAATGTGGCATAAACTATTTGATTTTTCGTCGCCCACCCCAGACGATCCGGCTCTTAAACTCTATCAAAAATTCGTTCAACACCATTACTCAAACATACTCCGCAAAGTCTATTCACGAATTGACCATTATTTTTCAGATTTTGATTGGAAAACCCACACGGCCCTTTATTACAAAGATTACCCGCCGGGCTCATACGAACTCAATCACTTGGCAGAACGATTTCCAGATTACCTGAAATCGAACAATACTGTTCCAATAGAAATCGCAGAGCTGGCCGACTATGAATGGACTGAATTCAGTGTAGACCTAAGCGAAGCCGACGAAACAGCGGCGATAAAAAACCTGCGCCACGGTGAGGTTGTGATGAATCCAACAATTAAAATGATTCAGCAATCACACGACATTGCCGCCTGGGTTCAAGCCAATGACCTAAAGGAAGATCAAAACAATAAACCAACCCAATCGGTTTCAGTTAAAAACAACTTACTAGCAGTGGTTCGGGATCATCGAAACGACACAGTGGTTTTTTCTAATCTAAACGCAATAGCGTCCATTGTAATCGCGGCGGCAGGATATGAATCAAAAACCAAAGACCGGCTCAGAGCCCTATCACTCCAAACGCTTGCACAGTTAAATCTCGGTGATCTGCCGATTGATGAAAATGTGCTACAATTGGAGTTTGATAGAACATTTGAATTTTTAGTAAACCAGAAGATTTTATTGGAGCCAAATGATTCGTAGATTCATGCTTGTATCGATTTACGCCCTCGCGACATTGGGGTTTATTAATCTTACCGCCCTAGACACTAGCCATGCAAAACCGGTGACGGGCCCAAAAGTTCAAGCCGACATCTTACTGCCTTACGACTCAATTATTCCGGGAAAGACTACCACCCTTGGCATTCGCTTCACGATTGAAGACCACTGGCATATTTATTGGAAAAATCCGGGCGATTCTGGCGAAGCGCCCCATTTTAATTGGAAATTGCCTGACGGATTTCAATCCGCTCCAGTTCAATGGCCAAAGCCCAGTGTGTTTCTAATCGAGCACCTTACGAACTACGGTTACTCCGATGAAGTACTACTTCCGTTCGAGTTTGCAACTCCTAATAATCTGAGAATCGGAAGTAGAGCGTATTTCGAAGTTGAACTCAATTGGCTCGTATGCCGAGAGGAGTGTATTCCTGGCTCCGGAACGCTTTCGATTTCTGTTCCAGTGGAGCAAGAACGCAACGAAACACCATATTTCAAAGATTTCAAATACACGCTTGATCAAGTTCCGAAAATTATGGCCAGGTGGAGTACTAAATTTAGGGTTTCGCCCGATGACATTGATCTTATATTGGAAGTACCAAAAACAGAAAAACTACCGGTTTCCGATAATATTTATTTTGTTCCCAACAATGGAAGCCTAATCGAGCATAGTTCTCCGCAGTCTTTTTCTTATTTGAGCGATAGAAAACTCAGTCTCACTTTAAAGCGAAATACTGCTTACGCTGAGACCCCTTCATTGATTTCGGGAGCGTTATTTTTTGGTCCCGACACGGCGTACGATGTTTCGGGTGGAATTGAACTCAAACGACTCCTTTGGCGAAGCTTTCTATTTGCGCTTTTCGGAGGATTAATACTCAATCTAATGCCCTGTGTTTTTCCTGTACTCTCAATAAAAATCCTTTCATTTGTCAAACACGCTCATGATCATTCATTGAAACCAATTTATCATGGCCTCGCCTATACAGGCGGCATACTCCTTTCATTCTGGGGTCTTGCCATATTAATGATCGGTCTCAAAAGTGCCGGTCAGTTGTTGGGCTGGGGTTTTCAGCTCCAGACTCCTGGATTCGTAATCCTATTGAGTACTTTGTTTTTCGTACTCGGAATGAACCTTCTTGGCTTACTCGAATTCGGTGGAATTTTCACACGCCTCGCAGGCTGGGGTAGCAAAGACGCTAGTTTGTTTGGGTCATTTTCTTCGGGCGTCCTCGCAACACTCGTCGCTACTCCATGCACAGCGCCCTTTATGGGTTCAGCACTAGGATACGCCGCTTCGGCCCCAGCATCAGAAGCTCTGTTAATTTTCACCGGACTAGGAATTGGAATGGCGTCCCCGTATGTTTTGCTCTCCATGTTTCCAGCAGCCATTAGACTATTACCCAAACCCGGGCGTTGGATGGAAACACTTAAACAATTCCTCGCCTTTCCGCTTTTTGCGACTTCACTTTGGTTGCTCTGGATCATCGGAATTCAACGCGGCTCGGATGCCATAATTTGGGCTGCACTTGGTCTGCTATTGATATCGCTTGGCGTGTGGGCCCTAAACCGATGGCCCCGAACCTCAAAGTTGATCACCATTTCAATTGTGGTTCTTTTGGCCATTTCTCAAATTTTTCTTATTCGTCGGGTATCTGAAATGACACCGCTAAAGGATCAGAACCAAGCGCCGAGCAGTGCTTGGAATGTTTTTTCAGAGGAGGCTGTAGCGTCGACGCGAGCCAATGGACAAAACGTATTTGTCGACTTCACCGCAGCCTGGTGCGTAAGTTGTCAGGTAAATAAAAAGTTAGTACTCAATAAGGATCGCATTCAAGCCGCGTTCAAAGAAAAAAACGTCGTATTATTTAGAGCAGATTGGACCAATCAGGACGCCACCATCACAAAAGTCCTCAATCGAATGGGACGAAATGGAGTACCCGTTTATATCCTTTATAAAGCCGATTCCGACGCAGCTCCGATAATTCTTCCCGAAATCTTGACCGAGCAACTCGTTTTAGATGCCCTGGAAAAACTTTGATTTTCATCTATAATAAAACCATAACCAAACACGCCTAGACGGGAGTAGTCACAATGAGAAGCCTTTATCTAATGAACCTTTATCTAATTAAAAACATCCGAAAAAACCTCGCCCTCCCAATCGCCTGCACCTTGGGTCTTCTTTGGTGCTTAAATCAACCCAGCGCTCAGGCCGGAAACGAAGCGACAGTCGGAAGGCCCGCCCCGAATTTTTCACTCACGGATATGCATGGCAAAAAAGTTTCACTTTCAGATTTTAAGGGTAAAACCCTGGTCCTTGAATGGCTTAACCATGGCTGCCCTTACGTTAAGAAGCATTACGATTCAGAATTTAAAAATATGCAAAGTCTTCAAAAGAAGTATGTCGACAAAGGCATCGTTTGGCTTTCAATCGTTTCTTCGCGAGCTGGAAAACAAGGACACATGAACGCCAAAAAAGCCCTTGATACAACAGAAGAGGTGGGAGCACACCCAACTACCGTATTGTTAGACGCCGACGGCAGCGTAGGTAAGCTCTATGGCGCAAAAACAACGCCCCATATGTTTGTTATTTCAGATGATGGCCGAATTGCCTACGAAGGCGCGATCGACGATAAACCGACCACAAAGCTCTCATCGCTTAAGGATGCAAAAAACTACGTTTCATCAGCGCTGGATGCCATTATGAAAAAGGAGCCGATTGAGGTATCGTACAGCAAGCCATACGGCTGCTCCGTAAAATATTAGGAGAAATATTAGGTTCTATATAGAGAAATGAGGAGAACGATTTGAACTCAGAAGAACGCTGGCAACATTACATCCCAAGTCTCGCCGCACTAGGAATCGCATTCACAGTATTGGTATTTCCGATCCTAGCGGTCCTCTTAGTCGTAGGTGGATTGATGACCTTTGCCGCCTTATTTTCGTACGTGGTGTTTCGAATTCATAAGGCCCAGGATCGATCCCGGGCTCCTGACGCCGAAATTTTCGACGCAGAATTTAAAGACTTTAACGAGCCAAATTTTAGAAATGTCACCGTCTATATGGTTCGAAAAGGCCGCTGGTTTCAGGACATTAACGACCTTTGACTCTGAATAAATGACCGCCTTCCTGGTATCGCCCCGATACCAGGGCTCCAAAATAACGCGATGCAATTTGATTTTTAACTGCTATTTCAATTAGTTATCATTTCGGCGTCTTGGTCTTATTTTTGCTTATATTCAAACTTGAATGCAAATGAACCTTGGCTCAATCTTTAGAATGCTCGTTTTTCTATTATTTCCGCTCGTCGTCGCGTTAATCACGCTATTTTGGATGAGCAATTCGGTAGATATGGTCTCTGAAAAAGAGAATTTCGATTCTCAACAAAGCGCTTTGACCAAAGCAAACCCAGATGCCAATTAACTTGGCGGCGCATCGCAGTCGCCATTACCGTCGCGCCGTCACAGCTACAGCCAAAAAACAGCTACTTAAACAGCTTCTCGTACTCTTCGTATCCAGCTTCTTTTAACTTTTCCTTAGGAATAAACTTAAGGCTTGCAGAATTAATGCAATACCGGAGGCCTGTTGGCTGAGGACCATCATCAAACACATGCCCTAAATGAGAGTCTCCGTATTTAGAACGCACTTCCGTTCGCACGCTAAAAAACTTTCGATCCTCTTTCTTTGTAATAAACTCAGAATCAACCGGTCTAGAAAACGAGGGCCAACCAGTTCCTGAATCGTACTTGTCTTTAGAGCTAAATAGTGGTGCTCCAGAAACGATATCGACATAGAGCCCATCCGCTTTATTGTCCCAATATTCATTTTTAAATGCTCGCTCGGTGCCATTATTTTGCGTAACTTTGAACTGAATATCAGTAAGTTCTTTTTTCAACTCTTCTTTCGGCTTTTTCTTAAATCGTTCCGTAAACATTTTGAGCTTCTTCTCCTTTATTTTATCTAGGTAGTCGTCTCTACCTGATCGACCTCTATAGTACTTATAACGAATCGGATTTTTTTTGTAGTAGTCTTGATGATAATCTTCAGCAAGAAAAAATGTCGTGAAATCCTTTATTTCAACTGTAATTGGTTTATCATATCGCCCTGATTCAGATTGAGCTTTTTTTGATGCCTCGGCTATTTTTCGTTCCTCCGCAGCTTTTACAAAAATTAATGGTCTGTACTGCGAGCCTCTATCCACAAATTGACCGCCATTATCGGTCGGATTAATTTGTCGCCAATAAACATCTAATAACGTGCTAAAACTGACTTGACTAGGATCGTACTTAATCCGCACTGCTTCGACATGACCAGTGCTTCCAGACGATACTTGACTATAGCTCGGATTTTTTTCTTTACCGCCAGCAAATCCAGAATCGACCGAAAATACACCCTTCAGCTTTTCAAATGGGGGTTCCATACACCAGAAACAACCACCGGCTAAAACGAGCTCTTTCGTCTCCCCGGCATGTATCGGCGAAATCGAAGCAAAATTTCCGAATGCGAATGCCGCAATCAATAATTTCATCGCTAATTTAATCGATGGATATGTTTTCATAGGTCCCCCCCTACCGCTTGTAACGGTTTTGGACTGTCGGCTTTACTCACCCAGAAAGCGACGCTATATGAACTTGCTCGTTTATCACCAGATGAGTCTAATGCCAAATTTGAAATAAATGTATTTTTTTCCAGTTTTGTCATTGCGCTGGATTCATAGTCAATTGTTAGAAAATTATGTTTTAATTTTTTACCGGAATTTTCTCCACGGCGAACATCGACTTCAATACCATTACCCATTATGGCACCATGAACGACGTATTGGCCGCTCGATTTACCCGACGGTGTGAACCGAATCATGTACTTTCCAGGGCTTTTTTCTTCAGCCCTAAGCACCCCAACTAATTTTGATTTCACATTCAAATCAGAACTACTTCGTCGACGCCAATCATTTCCATTGAGTACAAAATTAGGTGTATAAGCGTAGCCGCCATTCCAATCCCTCACATATTTTTTTTGTCGCAGGGTATTTTCCTTTGAGGAATAGGGATCTTTCCAACCTAGGTAATCCCAATAATCAACATGTGCCACTACCGGTACAAATGATTTCCAAAGCGATGACGAGTTTCTCAACTCACCAATCCATCGATCCGCTGGCGGACAACTACTACAACTTTCAGTACTAAATAATTCGATCAAATGTACCTGTGTTTCGCTAGACTCAAGCGCCAGGCGTCGGCCGGCGTTCAACACTGAAGCCTGTAGCGAAGCAACGATTCCCATGACTACTAAAACGATTGTTTTGCTCATACCAGGTATTCGGACCAAAGACCCTTGATGTGGCAATATTTTATTTAATAATTTCAATAAGTTATGGCTTTAAGCCGGCCGTCTGCTCTGATATCAATCGATTCTCTAGGCCGACTTCACTTTTAGAGAGTTTAGGATATTCCTCGATTCCGAATCGATGGCCTTCTTCAATACTTCCCGAATTTTTTCGGCAGCCAATGCCTTTAACTCACTATTGATCTCTTCATCCAGAATTTGCTGAAGCATTGCTCTGGCATGCTCTCGCGCTAACTCTTCTAATGTTGGTTCACGTTTCTCAGTATGCATTTCTATTACCCTTCCAGTGTTTGCAGCGCGCATTCCCTCTTTCATTTCGGTAGCCATATACCCATACAGCTCACCCCATGATGTTTCAGCTTCAGGAGTCCAATTTTCACCAAAATAGTAGCGAAAGGTTTCAATCAAAGCCTCACCCACCCAATCGTAGTGTTCTTCCTCTGCACCATAATTCAAATGTCTACCGCCCATATCTTGCAAATACTGACTGAGGTGTTCGGGCTCATCAAAAAATTCAATCACATGTATCAGCGATCCAGCTAATTTTTGTTTTTGCATTTTCATCGCCGTGTTTGCAAAAAGCGGCTCGGCTTCAGGATGATTCTTGAACAACGTTTTGTAAAAATGTCCAAGAAATTCATCGGCGATTGGTTTTACTGCATTAAAAGATTCTTTGACTAGCTCAAAATTCATTGCTGATATTCCTTTCAAATCTCTAAGAATCTCTTCGGCAATAGCGAATTAAGGTTTGAGAAATGTTTTAGCATTAATGTTTTAGCGTCAAATAACTGTCGTTATTATTCCAACCAAACTCGATATTTTTTTTCCATGAGGGCGCTTTCGAATAGGGTCTGCGGCGCAAGGTCAGAGTCTAGAGCATTTTTTTTTATCTTTTCGAGGTCATAGCCATCCGCTTCAATCCTCAATCGGGTTTCATCTGAAACCAAATTTTCAAGATCTTCCACAGCACGAGCAGGCATGGTCATTTCAACTAGCGTTGTTCCCGATTCGGTCACAAGAACTTTCAATCGTTTAGATCTCTGACCTTCGTTTAGTTCTTTAAATTCATATGAATCCGAAATAGGTAGCAACAGAGGAGGTTTGCCCAGCACCGGATTTTCATTTAAAATTTCTAAGAATAAAGATCGTAAATCAATATCAACGTCAAGAAGCGAGAGGGCATGCATTAATCCGTGGGCTGTTCGCATTAAAAAAAGAAACCAGGGCGGCCCAGCCGAACGGAACCACCACTTTTCGGAACCCAATAGTTTTTCCATTCGATCCAATAAATTCCATGTTTTTGGAGTCCAAGGATCCGTTTCAAATGGTTCAAAAATTAAATTTACCAAGCTTCCCAGCGACTCCCCTAGGTGAATCAATAACTTTGGATCAAACCCCAAAGCAACCAATGCGTCGAATGCCTTTTTTGAACTAGAAAATTTTCCACTGGAATTTGAAAAATACGCCAATATTTGTGCATGATGAGAAGTGATGTCAATTGTCGAACCAAAATCATAGAGTACGATTTGACCTTCAATTGGTCGAAAACCATAATTTCCAGTATGCATATCTGTTTGGATTCGTTTAACCGTTAACACTGATTTCAAGAAAGCCTTGGCCAATAACTTGGCCATTCGAATCTTCGTTTCTTTATCATAGCTTTCGGCAACAATTTCCGTTGATTCGGAAGATTCAAATGTTTGTAGCAATACGTTGGCAGACGAATAAGTTAAATCCGGCTTCGGAACAACAACGTCTAAATCCGAGCTCCAAAGGCCGAATATCTCATCCTGCTTTTTTGCCTCCAATCGGTAATCCAACTCTTGCTTAAAGTTTCCACTCAAAAACTCGCGATACGCGACTGTATCGAACCCATAATTCTTTGAAAACCCGACGGTTTCAAATCCAGACAACATTATGTCCAATTGCGACAGCACTTCGGTCCGAACCCCTGGGTATTGTACTTTAATGGCAGCCTCGCTGCCGTCATCCAGCTCCACTCGATGCACCTGACCTAGCGAAGCCGGATGGGCAACTTCTTCGATTCGAATTATTTTTTCAGCCAATCGCGGCGAGTCTTCACCCAAGATACGCCGAACTGTTTCAAGTGGCATCGCTTTTGGTTGAATCACATCCTTAATGCCGTATTTTGAAGTAAAAAGTTGTCCCATTTTTGCCGGTATTCCAGGCATTTCGCTCAGGGAACGAATCAAATAAGACCGACCCAGATCCGGATTAATAACTGATATTGCTTTAGAAGAGAGGCCGATTTTTGCAAACTGCACTCCCGACCATATTTTCTTAAAATCCATTATTTCTTACGATACAGAACAGCACCGCCCGTGACAATCTGTTCAAAAGCATCACTCAAATTGATCAAACTTTCTGAGGCGCCCAATATCAAAAATCCACCCTTTTTGATGCGGTCTGCAATATTTGCAATGATTTTCTTTTTGCGCTCCTCGTTTTGGTAGATCAACACATTCCGACAAAGCACAAAATCAAAATGTCCGACCACTTTGTCCATTTTCAATAGGTTCATTTCCTCAAATCGCACTTTCGAACGAATGTCATTTTTCAATGTCCAATAATTATCAGCATCTTTTTCAAAGTATTTAATTAATAACAACGGCGGAAGTCCACGTTGAACCTCGAGCTGTGAATAACGCCCTGTTTTAGCACGCTCGAGCGCTGCTTTAGAAATATCGGTGGTCCAAATTTCAAAATTGGGAAGGCTCGGATCCTTAGCTTTCATTTCGTTTAACAACATGGCCAAAGTGTATGGCTCTTGCCCAAAACTGCTTGCCGCAGACCATATTCTAAAAACGATAGTCGCAGGATTGTTTTTTTTCAGCTCCGGTATAAGGTAATCTTCAATGCATTTGAATACTTTCGGGTCTCGAAAAAATGAAGTCTCATTATTGGTAGCCACGTCTAAAAGCATTTGCTTGAAGTTTCCGGTAATTCCCTGAGCTTGCGCTTTCGAATAGAGTGTTGCGACGTCTTCAATTTCAAGATTTTTACATATCTCTTTTAGTCGTGATTCCAACTGATAGTAATTGGCAGCCTCATAGACTATCCCTAATTCCTTTTCAATAAAGGAGGCAAAAAAATTCAAATGAGATGCTGCAGGTGAAGAAGGTACAGCCGACATCGCTAAATCTCCAACCCCATGAGCATTTCAAGTTTTTGAGTTAGAATATCCTGAGGAAATGGCTTCATAATATAGTCCTGAGCTCCATTTTGAATAGCCTTTGCGATGTCTTCCGGATCGTTTCTCGACGTAAGCATAATAACTGGAGTTTCGTTCCCAGCTCCGCGCAATTCAATTAACGTATCAATTCCATTTTTATTTGGCATTTCCCAGTCGAGTAAAATTAAATCAATTCCACCGGTAGCCGCTCGCTCAAGCGCCTCAACCCCATCGTTAGCAAACTCTAGTTCTACGTTTGCGTCATTCAAGCATATTTTAACAAAATTATGGACACTTTTAGAATCGTCCACTACTAAAATTTTCAAAACATCCTCCTATACGTTAACCAATAAAATTATTCGCCCACGCTTAATCGATTTAACACTTCTCCAACCGTTTCTAGATCACCCATTTGATCATAAGCACCACAATCCATCACAGCTTTCGGCA
>Ga0066639_10002358_pt1 | contig 16514 bp, 21 predicted proteins | sample CryGeyCG2114_010_2_FD_59504 | JGI IMG/M metagenome (GOLD analysis project Ga0066639, IMG submission 59504) | Groundwater microbial communities from aquifer - Crystal Geyser CG10_big_fil_rev_8/21/14_0.10 | ecosystem: Environmental > Aquatic > Deep subsurface > Groundwater | place: USA: Utah...
GAATGAGCAGGAGCGACCACAGCAAGCGAGTCAGGAGTGGTGGGGATGGGCTCATCGTACATGTATGAACCAGCTCCCTGATGAAAACCAGTAATTTGGTTGTTATCGCGATCAGTCATAATGTGCGCCTGCGATGTCAGCATATCGGGCACCAGCACAATGTGCTCTTCTGATATACCAAGTTTTTTAAACCATTCACTGTAACGCGCATAGTCAGTTCCAGCTGAGCTAAAGAGAAGAGGATTGAGTCCGAGGAGGTGGAGATTGTAAGCAATATTGCCACCAGTACCACCAAAACTTTCGTCGATAGTTTGAATGTCGAAGCTTACCGATAGTGCGTGAACTTTTTCCGCAAGAAAAAGATCTTTGAAGTGTCCATTGAAGTACAAAATTCTGTCGTACGCGATGGCTCCTGAGACAAGTATGTCCATATAGTTTAGTGTGCGTTTAGATACAAATATAAGTCCTCAAGAGCTTTTACTGCGTCTCCTGCAGCGATATTGTTTTGGTGATAGAGACCGTTCGTGCAATCTCCAGCGGCCCACACGCCAGGGAGTGATGTTTTTTGTGATTTTGGATCAACGACTACACGCTTATATGGATCAAGTTCCACGAGCCCTTCAAGAAACTGAGTATTTGGCACCATACCAATTTCAACAAATACGCCACTAACGTTCAGTGTGTGTTCTTCACCAGTGTTTTGGTCTTTATATTTCACACCAGTAACAAAATTATCACCAACGACTTCAGTTATTTCTGCGTTTAGAATGCCAGTCATATTTTTGTGCGAGAGCACCTTCTCAACGGTAATTTCATCAGCTTTGTATACGTCGCCACGTTGGAGTAGCGTTACTGATTTTGCATATGCAAGAAGTTGAGCAGCTGTTTCAAAGCCTGCGTTACCACCACCAATTACTACCACGTCCATGCCACCGAAAAGGGGACCGTCACATGATGCGCAGTACGTAACACCTTTATTATCAAACTTTTCTGCCCCTTTAACATCAAGTTTTCGCCGTTCTCCGCCAGCGGTGGTAAGAACTGTTTTTGCTTCAAATGTTTTGCCGCTGCTGGTTGTAACAGCGAACCCTCCATCTATTTTTTCAATCTTGGAAACATATGAATCCATTTCAAGAGACACACAGTCGTTCGCATATTCTCGTACGTGAGCTTCAAGTGATTTTGCAAGATCCTCTCCGGCAATATGCGGAGTGCCTATCCAGTTTTGAATGTCTGGTGAGACAACGCTTTGCCCCCCAAACTCTTTTGCAATCAGAACCGTTTTAATTTTTTTACGAGCGGCGTAGACGGCAGCTGCACTTCCTGCTGGCCCAGCACCGATGATAATAAGGTCGTGCATAGAAGAAAATATTCAAGTAGAAATAAAAACAAGGATAGGGTTACCTATCCTTGCATGATAAGAGCTTACTGCCCTAAAGGCAAGTGCTTCTTTACTAGTTTTTCTTGTTGCGACGCAAGAAAGCTGGAACAGCACCCCAATCGTCATCCTCTTCAGGTGGTTTTGGTGTTGTTCCTTTCTTTGTCTGTGGCATCTCAACCTCTTCTTCGGGGGCTGGTTCTGGCATTACCGTATTGTAAATGCGACCACTCGGTTCATCTTCGTGAACTTCTTTCTTCGCGTCCTTCTTTGGATTGCCACTTATTTGAAACAGAGGTGCTCCCCGAGATCCACCCCCTTCTTCAGGGAATCCTGTAGCGATAACGGTAACGCGAATTTCACCACGTTTGAGACGTTCATCTTTACTTGTTCCAAAGATAACTTTTGCGTTTTTATCAATGGTGTCAGTAACAATTTGAGCGGCAGCCTGTACTTCCAAGAGTCCAAGGTCTTCACCTCCAGCGATAGAAAGCAAGACACCTTTGGCACCAGTGATTGAAATATCCAAGAGGGGAGAATTGATAGCGGCACGTGCTGCCTCTTCTGCCCGCTTGTCGCCTGAGGCAACGCCTACACCCATAAGGGCACTTCCTGCGTCTTCCATAACTGCCTTAATGTCAGCGAAGTCAAGGTTGATGTTTCCAGGGGTTGTAATGAGATCTGAAACACCTTCAACCGCTTGGCGAAGCACTTCGTCACACATTGCAAACGCACTCTTTACCGTAGTGTTTTGGTCTACAACAGCCAAGAGACGATCGTTAGGAATAACGATAAGCGCGTCTACTTCTTTACGAAGTTCTTCAAGTCCTCCTTCTGCAAGGCGCATACGTTGTTGGCCTTCAAATGAGAATGGGCGAGTAACCACTGCAACGGTAAGCGCTCCAGTTTCTTTTGCGATGCGTGCGATTACAGGAGCAGCGCCAGTTCCTGTACCACCTCCCATACCACCTGCGATAAACACCATGTCACTTCCACGAAGTGAATCTTGAATTTCTGCCTGTGTTTCTTCCGCTGCGCGTTTACCCACTTCTGGGTTCATACCTGCACCCAATCCACGTGTAAGGTTTTTACCAATGTGAATTTTTTGTTTTGCCTGAGATTTCTGTAGGTCTTGCGCATCAGTGTTAATAACGAGGAAATCAACCCCTTTTACTTTGGAGCTAATCATGTGATTAACCGCATTTGCACCTGAACCCCCGACTCCGACAACACGGATGCGAGCTGTAGATTCCATTTCTTGATGTACCTGAGGCATGAGACTTACGTAAATTACTGTTTAATATCTAGGTACTCATGATACTCGCGTCAAGGCAGAAAGTGAAGCACTTGACTTTAACCAGAATAATGATGGTTTTTGAACCAGACTCAGCCCCCACAGCGAGTGGCTGGTCCTACCGCTCAGTGAATGGTCGTGGCATTGCACTGGTGTGCTAAAAGATAATGCCACGAACCCTGCCCGTTCACTTCCGCGAGTTTCAAAAAACATCACTATTACTTCGCTCCCTATATTTACGGTAAAAATTGTTTGAAAAATGAGCTGATAGTGTCGCCGATACGCGAGAATGAATTGCGCATTGCTGAACGTTCAGCGCTCTCTCCTGTAAGTCCCCAAATAGTGAGCCCGTACGCCACTGCCCATGAAGAATCTTTTATTTTTCCTCCTTGTGCACCATTAAGCGACACCGTTTTTGAAGGAAGTTTAAGTGCATGTTCAGCTATAGCTTTGATAGGGCCAATACCAGAGCCACCACCAGAGAGAATAATTCCCGCAGGAAGAAGTTGGTCTTTGCCAAGTTTTTTTAAGTGGGCATCAATGAGTTCAAAAATATCTACAAGACGAGCTGAGAGAATGTCATCAAATTTCTTTTTAGGAAATGTACTTCCGATAACGGCTCCTAATTTTAATTGTTCGGCTTCTTCTAAAGAAATACGCAACCCAAGTGCAATATCTTTTGTAATATCCATTGAACCAATTTTAAATACCTTAAGTGAAATAGGGGCGCCATTTTCAAACACCACTATTGAAACTGTTTCTGAGCCAATATTTGCGAGTACGCACCCTGCGCGTTTCTCAGCGTTTGTTACTGTTACGATTGAGCCTGCAAGTGGTGATGCCATAGTGTCGCCAACAGAAACATTTGCGTTTTCTACAGCTTCTATCAAATCATTTACGTGCTGTTCAAGACAGGTAACAAACAGTGTTTCAACAGAAAGTTTTGAACCCTTCATTCCCTGTGGGCGCCCCAATACCTCGTTGCCATCAATCGAATATCCTGTGGGGATGGTGTGCAAGATGCGGCGATTCATCATGCGGCCTTTGATAATCTCTTCTGCATTATTCACTGCACGCTCGACATCAAGATCGTTCACCTCGCCATCTGCGCGTGCCACGATTGTTTCTCCTCGAGAGCGGACTTCGTCTAATCCAATACCACCTATAGAAAGAAAGGCGCTTCTTATTTTTATTCCTGATGTTTCTTCTGCTTGTGAAACCGCTTGACGTACTGCACGAGTAACGTCGTGTATGTTCATGATATAGCCATGGCGCAGTCCCTTACTTTCTGCGTATCCTGTGCCGATAACTTTAGGTGATCCTCCATTACCATCAGATTCACGAGCGACAACTACACGAACCTGATAGGTTCCTATGTCGATGCCAACTGCTGTTCTGTTATTCATGGTGCGGATAATCAGAGAGGCACATGGACCCTCTAATCCCGTACGGGATACGGTACGCCGAACTTTCGGCACCATGTGTCTTCCAATCTTTCCATTGTACGCCCATGATCCATACCCTTCAAATGTAATAGGCCGTGGATAAACACAAAGTTAAGATAGTCATTTGGTGTCATACCAAATTTTTTTGCCTTTGCGCGTGCCTTGCGAACATTAAGAATTATTTCTCCCGAATTTTTTTCAAGAGGAAACGCAAGGATGTCTGTTGTTGTGTCTTTGTTTCGATACGAACGATTCAAACGTTGCATGCGAGTATCGCCAACGAGTACTACTGAAAGCTCGTAGTGTCTTCCTAAAATATTTTCTGCGAAATTAGAAAACGGCACACGAGGTACGGGGTGTCGTGTGCCGTTTGTTAATGAAAATCCTTTCATTTATTTTCTGCGACCTCGAGTGCGAGGGACAGCAAGACCAAGAAGCTCCATCTCTTCACGTTTTTGTTGACGAGAAAGTCGGCGGAGTGCTGATTCACGGCGCTTGTTCTTTGAAACAGTGCGTGCGTGAAAACGGATGCTCTTGGCACGTCGAACGACACCTGAACCTTGAACGCGCTTGGTAAAGCGACGAATCAAAGAGGGGGTGCTCTCCGTGCTGTTCTTTTTTACTGAAACAGTAATCATGTCGAGGAATTAAAACATGAAGCAGCTTATTTCGCAACTCCAGAGAGGGAAGTAATGTCAGTAACGAGCTCAGGGAAGTGTTCTCCGAAGAAGTGCTCTTGATTATGGAATTCCACGGTACGAGCCGAAGGGATTTCTTTCTTGTATTTAAGAAGTTCTCCAAAGGGCACAATCGGGTCATCTTTACTGTGATAAATGGTTATACTTCCCCCTTGCTCTTCAAATTTTTTCAAAGATGCTGGCAGGGTAAACTCCACTATTTTCCTTGTGCCATTTTCATCTTCGTTGAATGGTGGAGCTACCAAAAAACAACCCTTTATCTGTTTTGGAAAATTTTCTTCTGATAGATACTTTGCAAGGAAAATACCACCAAGCGAGTGTCCAACAAAAATTATCCCTGGTTCAAGGTAGGGAATTAATTTTTCGAACCAAATTTTCCATTCAAGATACTTGGCGTTATATCCGTTCGGCATCCGTGGAGAAATAACTTCAAAATTATCTCCAAGATCAGAAGAGAGGTTCTTTTTCCAACTGCGAGTGGTTTTTTTGAGAGATTCAAAATCCAATTCAAAATCTTTCAAATACGAAATATATTCTTCATAGGTAGCGAATGCATCTCCTCCGTGAATAACCACTACTTGTTGTTTCATTTTCCTATTCTACGCGTGAACACGACTCATGCGAGAGATGAATTTATCAACCGTTACCGTTTCTTGAAGTTGCGTCGCAGCGTTCTTAATAATGACGGTGTTGTCGAGTGCTTCGCGCTGACCAATAATCGCAATGTATTTTGCTTCTGAATCCTTTGCTTTCTCCATTTGGTCTGTTACGGTGTCAGAAAGTAACGCTTGTTCGAGTGCGATATGTGCTCTCCATAGTGAATCAAGAAGAGTGAATGAACGGAGCTTTGCTGCTTCTCCAACATGGACCACAAAGCAGGCTGGCTTTGTATCATTGCGCGATGTGCGAATATCAAGCTGGTCATCAATCGCGACACTCATGCCGATGATGTCAGTCTGGTCTTTCTTTTTTCCTTTTGTTTCATCTTGCAATCTTCCACCAGTTGCTACACGCACGATGTTTCCTTTTCTGTCAGTTCCTTCAATAGCAAAAATAAGTTCGCGTTGTACATCGGGTACGTAGGGGAGACGTGAGTCGAGTTCGTATTGAATTTCAAGTGATTCAAACAAAGAAATAGTCTCAAGCATTATTTTCCGAGAAGATTCCGACAAGAAGTCGATGGTTCGGGGAAGGCTTTCTGCGAGTTCATGTTCCTCTTCAATAAGAAGCCGTGCCGCAGCATCAGGTTCTTTACCAGACATCTCAAGAATTTCTTCTGGAATTTCTTTTGCATTTTTCTTAAAGAAGTTTCCAAGTTCGCGAACGTATCGTCGTCGTGATTCTGCATCACCCACTGATGAAATTAACACTAGAGGATTTTCAAACCCTGCTGCTTCAGAAGTTGCGAGCGCTGCTTTTACGACGAACGCTTGTGCGATAGAAAGTTTTGGACTTGCAGCAGCAAACACTACATTTGTACCGCCGCCCTTTTTTGCAGTTGCCCACATCTGCGTCGTCTGAGTCACATGACCCATTTTCCCTGCAAGTGTTGCAATCAATGCGGTGTCACGATCAACGTGCTCTGGGATATCTCCTAAATCATTGCGCGTGATTGAAACTGGTTGTGAAGTGAAACCATACGTTTGTGCAACTGACATGATTGCTGCATCAAGTGATTCTCGTCGTGGTCCTCGTTCTAGTGTTCTCATATATATTATTTACTTATTTCAAAACGCTCTTCCCCTGGTAATACACTCATACGGGTCAGGGGAAGGAGGCGAAGGTATACACGACCAACAATTTCATCTCGTTTTAAAATTCCCCATGAGCGAGAGTCTGAACTTTCTTTGCGATTATCGCCCATGACAAAATATTCGCCATCTCCAAGTGCATACACACCATACTCATCTTGTAATCTGTCCGGCTCGATGTACTGCTCATCCAATGTTAGAGCCGGAACATCTTTCCCGCGTTGAATAATTACATTCTTCCCCACAATTTCTACAGTTTCACCAGGAAGACCGATGACTCGTTTGATAAAGAATACAGATTCGTCCTTTGGATAACGCAAAATGATGACATCACCTCGTACGGGTTCTGCAAAACGGTACGAAATTTTGTCGACAGTGAGATATTCTCCGCTATGGAAAGTTGGTTCCATAGATGCTCCACGTACTACGTACGGTTCAGCAACAAAAAAACGAATTGGGATGACAACTAAGAGCGCGATGAGTGAAAATTTCACTAAGTCGTCAACAACACCATCACGTTTTGTTGTGTTCATTACCAAACATTGTACGCGCGCGATGTATGAAGTCAATTGCTTTTTATCGTTTTTTGTTTTGTAGAGTTATTTTCTTTTTTTACGTCGCCGTCGCTTGGTATTTTCTTCTCTGATACACTTCTATTGAGACATCTATGTACACTATTGTTGGTTTAGGCAACCCAGGAAGCGAATATACAAACACACGCCACAATGCGGGGCGCATTATTGCGCAATTTCTTGCTGAAAAAAGTTCCTTCGAATTAAAAGAGCAGAAAAAGCCCGATGCTGTGGTTGGGTTGGGCGATATTGCAGGTGAAAGGGTACGGGTTGTGCTCCCAAATACGTTCATGAACAAGTCGGGAAGTGCTGTTTCTAAATATATAAAGAGCGTGAGTGCGGCGAAAAAGCTTGTGGTGGTATACGACGATATTGACCTGCCTCTTGGCAAGGTTCGCGTGTCGGTTGGTTCATCCTCCGGTGGGCACAACGGAGTAAAATCAGTAGAGCGCGCAATAAAAACAAAAGAATTTATAAAAATTCGTGTGGGAGTAGCAAAAGCCTCGCGCGGTAAAGCAAAAAAACCAGTGGGCGAAAAAGCAACCGTCGACTATTTACTAGGGAAATTCACTAAAGCAGAACTAGAAAAAATTGAAGGACCAATTAGTGAACGAGTGTTGCGTGCTCTCGATACATTGTTTGAAACTCGTGACCCCGTGATGGCTATGAATGCAGTTAACGGGCTGCCAGTTATATAAAAAACCCAGCGAGTGCTGGGTTTTTTATGTCTATTCTTTTGCCTTCGTGTACGAGAGCGTCATCTTATGTTCGTCAGGTTCAAACAAGGTAATCTTAAATTTGTATACTTTTCCAAGTCCAAGTTGATTTTTTAGGTCTTCCTCGCTTTCAAACTCTGAAACATGTACAAGTCCTGCAACTCCTTCCTCGATTGAGGCAAGTGCGCCGTACTTGTTGTACTTAATGACAGCAGCTTCCACTGTATCGTCTTTCTTGTACTTTTCTCCAGCAGTTTTCCATGGGTCGTCTCGAAGCTGTTTGATTGAGAGTGAAATTTTTCCATCTTTCACTTCAATAATCTTTACCTTCGTTTTGTCACCAACTTTTGCAAATGTGCGTGGATCTTCAACTAAGCCCCAATCAATTTCAGAGATGTGTACAAGCCCTTCAAGGCCACCATCAACTTTTACAAAGATACCGAAATCAACGATACCGGTTACTTCTCCGTTCAGTACATCGCCAACCGCGTACTGATCGGTGCTGGTTGTGCTTGTTTCGTCGCTTGTATCACGTTCAGAGAAGATGAGTTTTCCTTCGCGTGGATCTGCAGTGATAATACGTACTGCCAGTGGGTTGCCCACTAGTTTCTTAAGTTCATCAAGAATAAGTGTCTTTTCACCGTTTGCGACACGTGGGTAGTGTTCAGGTTTCAACTGACTTGCTGGCAAAAAGCCGTTAATACCTTGCCACGCGATAATCAAACCGCCCTTGTTTGCATCCTTAACAGGAAGCTCAAATGTTGTACCGCTTGCAATCGCTTCTTCAGCATCAGACCAAATCATTGCTTGGCGTGCTTCCTTGAGCGAGAGCTCAATATAGCCGTCACGGTTTTCTGCGTTTACAATTTTTGCAGAAATAGTGTCGCCGAGTGCCACCTTTTTCAAGATGTCACGTGCTGCCAAATATTCACGTCCGTAAATAATGCCAGTTCCGAACGGTGGAAGGTCGATGTAGACCTTTCCGCTTTGAATAGCTACAACAGGACCTTCAATAGTCTCGCCCTCCTGAGGAGGTGTTGCAGTTTCTTCTATAAAGGTGCTCATTGCACCAGTGTCTTGTGTGTTTTGCATGAGTGTAGCCAGTGATTAGGCTGGGTATCCGTCATCTTACGATGGGGAGGGTCAATCCAGCTCAAAGTGAAACTAAAAATCCCATGTTCTGGGACTTGCGAAACACTATACCAGAACATCTATAGAAAGGGAAGTAACCACTTTGTAGTTCGACCTGCTATACTTTCTCTAATGGTTATTACATATCTTGGTGGAAATTGTTTCAAATTAACAGCAGGGGATACCACGATTGCAGTGAATCCTCCAAGCGCAACGAGTACACATAAGGTGTCTAAGTTCGGTGCAGACATTGTTATTATTCCTACCACTCACAAAGATTGGGATGGAGAAGAAACAGCAAGTCATGGCGCAAAAGACCCGTTTGTCATTCGCGGTGCAGGCGCATATGAAGTAGGGGAGGTTGTCATTACTGGGTATCCTTCTCAGGGGGCAATGAGCGGAGAAACCAGCGAATACGGCAATACAATATATTTTCTCCAATTTGATGGTATGAAAGTGTTATTACTCGGAGCTCTCTCTTCTTCTAAGCTTCCTCAGGAAGTTCGCGCAGACCTCGATAATGTCGATATTGTGTTTGTTCCACTTGGTGATAAAACACTCGACGCAAAAGCCGCGCACGACTTAACAGTGTCTCTTGAAGCAAAAGTAATTGTCCCGTTTGCAGTTGGCAATGATAAAGATTTGAAAGAGTTTATGAAACTCGCAGGCTCAGGTGATGTAAAAGCACAAGATAAATTAACATTGCGGGCAAAAGAGGTAGCAACTATGAGTGGAGAGGTCGTACTTCTCAAATAAGTTTTCAGAATAGTACAAAACACGTTGTACAATAAAAACGATGTTGTCGTACATTGAACGATTACGTAAAAAACCACTCAAAGAACGCAGGCAAATTGCTGTCTCGGTGAGCGTTATCGTCGTGGTTATCATTGGATGTGTGTGGGCTCTATTTAATCTTTCACATTTCGGTGTTTCCGATAAAAACACCACACCATCTGAAAATACGAGTGGGATTGCAGGCCCGTACGAGCAGCCATAGGGTGTGATACACTTGCTTTCATATATATGGCGCGGAAAGGATTGGACGACCTTTTTAAAATTGTTGAAACTGAAAGAGGGTCTCCTGCTGCCCGCCTTGCACTTGCCGCGATTATTTTTATTGTTTTTGGAGGCTCTGCCGCTGCCGCCGTGTATTTTTCTCAGGGATAATTTTCAGGTGGTTATTTAGCATGTTTGGCGATATAATGAACGGTATATATGCCTCGAAAAAAAGAGGAAGAGAATCCTAGTGAAGATGCTAGCCCTGTAGTCAGCGGGGTTATTTCACGTTCCATTGTGGAAGAAATGCGCGAGAGTTATCTCGATTACGCGATGAGCGTTATTACGTCACGCGCAATTCCTGATGTGCGCGATGGATTAAAACCTGTGCACCGCAGAATTCTTTTTACAATGCACGAGCTCAATTTGAACCCTGGCGGTAAAACCCGAAAGAGTGCCAAGATTACTGGAGACGTGACCGGTAACTATCACCCGCACGGTGATGCAGCAGTGTATGACGCGCTTGCAAAGCTCGCACAAGATTTCACCATGCGCTACCCGCTTGTTATTGGACAAGGAAACTTTGGTTCCATTGATGGTGACGCGCCTGCTGCTCCTCGTTATACCGAAGCAAAAATGAGCCGTGTTGCCGTTGAAATGCTACGTGATATTGAAAAAGAAACAGTGCAGTGGCGCCCTAACTACGAAGGAACGCGTAAGGAGCCAGTTGTTCTTCCTGCAGTGGTGCCGAACCTCCTTCTTAACGGAACACTCGGTATTGCGGTTGGTATGGCCACAAATGTACCTCCTCACAATTTGCGTGAGTTGATTGATGCAACAGTGCACCTTATTGATAATCCAAAAGCATCAATCGATGACTTGATGGAATTTGTAAAAGGACCTGATTTCCCGATGGGAGGTATTGCCTACAACGTGAAAGATATTGCGCATGCCTATAACACAGGACGTGGTCCAGTTGTGGTTCGTGGTGAAGCTGAAATTACCGAAGATAAGAAGGGGAACGCTCAAATCGTTATTTCCTCAATTCCGTATCGTGTTAATAAAGCTGATTTGATTGTAAAAATTGCCGACCTTGTTCGGGAAAAGAAACTCGAGGGTGTCCGTGATTTGCGTGATGAAAGTACCAAGGACATACGTGTAGTTGTTGATTTGAAATCAAATGCACAACCACAAGCAGTATTAAATTATCTCTACAAACACACACAACTTGAAGATGCATTTCACTTCAACATGGTGACGCTCGTTGATGGTGTGCCACAAACACTTTCACTTGATGGCGTACTTTCAAATTTTGTTGAACACCGTAAAGAAGTTGTAAAGCGCCGTACCGAGTTTGATTTGAGAAAGGCGCAAGATCGTGAACATATTTTGCTTGGTTTGAAGAAAGCGCTTGATCACATCGATGAAATTATCGCGTTGATTAAAAAAGCGAAGGATGTCCCAACCGCACATGCTGAATTGATGAAAAAGTTTAAGTTTTCTGAAAGACAAGCAACAGCAATTCTTGAGATGCGCCTTTCAAAACTCGCAGGTCTTGAGCGTAAAAAAATTGAAGATGAGTTGAAAGATATTCAAGCATTGATTAAAGAGCTCGAAAGTATTCTGGCATCAGAGAAGAAAATCCTCGGTGTTATAAAAGATGAACTCAAAACAATTGGCGAAAAGTACGGCGATGATCGTCGCACAAAAATTGTGAAGGGCGGAGTAAAAAACATGAGTCAGGAAGATTTAGTTCCTGATGAACCTGCAATGATTACGCTCAGCAACGGAGGTTTTATTAAGCGTACAAATCCAAGTGAGTATAAAAAACAGAATCGTGGTGGTGTTGGGGTTATTGACCTTTCAACCAAAGATGAAGATTTTGTGACGCGCTTCGTAGAAGGCTCAACACACGATGCCATCCTTTTCTTTAGCGATAAAGGAAAAGTGTATCGCACACGAATGTATGAAATTCCAGAAGGACGACGAGCAACAAAAGGAAAATCAATTATGAACGTCTTGCCACTTTCTCAAGACGAGCAGGTAACATCGGTGGTAATTGTACCGAAAAAAGGTGGCGCAGAATCATTTATGTTGGTAACGCAGTGCGGGACAGTGAAGCGAGTAAAAGCAGACCACTTTGAAGATGTTCGTAAGAGTGGAATTATCGCTATCAAACTTTCTGGCACCGACCGCTTGATAGCAGCGTTACCTGTTTCATCAAAAGAAACTGTTTCATTGGTAACCGCATCTGGTCAATCAATACGATTTAAAGAATCTGATGTTCGTGTCATGGGTCGCACTGCAGCGGGTGTATCTGGCATGAGGATTGCAAAGGGTGACAAGATTGTTGGCGCAGATGTTATTCATGATGACAAAGATTCGTTCTTGCTTGTGGTAACGGACAAGGGATACGGAAAACGTACTGCAACTAAGGAATACAAAGTACAAAAACGCGCAGGAAGTGGTATTAAGACGGCAAATGTAACCTCAAAAACTGGCCCAGTGATTGCAGCTCTCATTGTTGACGACTCGATGACAGAAATTATTGTTGCATCAAAGAAAGGCCAGGTGATTCGCACAGAACTCACTCAGGTGCCGAAGCTTGGACGTGCAACCCAAGGTGTTCGTGTTATGAAGCTCCGTGATGGTGATTCTATTGCCGCGTTCACTGCGTTCTAATTTTCCCGACCAAGCTACCTGTCCACACCTCACAAAGAAGAAGTTTTAGTTACGGGATACTATAAGGGTATGTTTCTGAGCCCTCTTCAGGTAGTGCAGCATGTACCCATACGATCTGGTATGCGTATTGGAGATTTTGGCTCTGGAAATGGTCAACACGCGCTACTTCTTTCAGAGCGTTTGCAGGGAGAAGGTTCTATTTACGCGTTTGACTGGAACTCGGAAAGTATTGAATCTCTTGCGCGAGAACGTGCGAGAAAAAATGCACAGAATCTTTTTTCTTTATGCACCGATTTAAATAGCCACTTACCTTTAAAAGATAGATTGCTACACTGTGCACTTCTTTCTAATACACTTCATGCACTGAGCCAGCGAAAAGAATTTTTACAAGAACTTCATCGCGTATTAGTGGATGATGGTTCTGTTGTGTTCGTTGATTGGGCGCATTCATTTAATAATATGGGCCCTCGTGCAGAAGATGTATTGTATCCACCAGACGCAGTAAAACTTTTTGAATCAAATGGATTTTCTGTGGGAGGAATGATTCCTGCAGGAACTCATCATTACGCGTTTATTGCAAAAAAGTCAGCATGAAGCCTTTTCAAATAATTGTTCTGGTAGCGTTCGGAGCCCTTGCACTTCTTGCAGTGTTTGTGTTCGCAACATTCTCAGGGAGTTCCAGTCAAAATATTGGAACGGTGGTGGTGTGGGGTACATTACCAGAGAGCACCATTGAAGACGTACTAAATGAAGTAAACCGCATTGATAATGGATTTGAACAAGTACGTTACCGAGAAATATCGGAGAATGCATTTGTCCCAACGTTAGTGGAAGCGATTGCAGCAGGGAACGGTCCTGATTTAGTGTTGTTGTCTGCCGCGGCAGTGGGAAATCAGCGAGATAAGCTAATTCCTATTTCGTACAACACAGTGTCGCGTCGCGAGTTTCAAGATTCATTTGTAGAGGCGGGAGAAGTGTTTTTAAGTAACGATGGAGTTCTTGGTCTCCCGTTCTATATTGATCCGTTTGTGATGTATTGGAACCGCACACTCTTTTCTCAAGCAGGAATTCCTCGTGCGGTTAAGTACTGGGATGAATTTGTAGATGTCGCCCCGCTTCTTTCACGCGCTACTGAAAGTGGCACGCTTACGCAAAGCGCGGTTGCGCTTGGTGAGTGGGAAAATGTAGAGCACGCAAAAGACATTGTGGTATCTCTTATGGTTGGATTGGGAAATCCTGTCGTGAGTCTTGATGAAAATGAAACATACGTCGCAACGTTGAGCACTGATTCGCAAACCACTGCTTCGGAATCGGCGTTACGTTTTTACACTGAATTTGCAGACCCAGTGAAAAGTGTATATTCATGGAACCGTTCTCAAGCTAATTCACGCGACGCATTTCTTGCGGGGAAATTAGCGGTGTATTTAGGGTCCGCTGGTGAAGTGTTCTCACTTCGCGCTTCAAATCCTAATCTCAATTTTGATGTAACGTCGTATCCGCAAGTACGAGGAGGAGTTTTTGCAGTTCCTTCACATTTATATGCACTCGCAATCCCTCGTGGCTCTGCTAATACTCGTGGAGCGCTTCAGGTGGCACTTGCCCTATCAGGCGCCCCAGTTCAGGAGGCACTCGTTACGCTCTCTGGGCTTCCTTCAGTGCGTCGTGATGTAGTGAGTGTGTCACCAGAGAATCCTTTTGAATCTGTATTCCAGGACGCAGCACTCAATGCTTTCTCATTTCGTGACCCTGATCCAGCAAAAACGAGTGGTATTTTTGAACGCATGATAGAGGGCGTGTCTTCAGGAAGGTTTAAAGTTTCTGAGGCGGTGCGAAGTGGACAGAGTGAATTAGATGCTCTTATCAAGTGAACAACCCCCACACCAATTTTGGCATTGTGGGTTTGGTGCGCTCACCACGGATTTTTCTAAAACAACAACAATAATTGGCACGATTTGAACTCACGCGTACCCCACAGCTGTGCGCTATGCCAAATTTGGTGTCGGGGGTACAATAATAGTGATATGAAAAAAATTGCAATTCATGCTCTCGCCCTTTCTCTTGTTCTTTTTCCTCGTTTCGTTTTTGCAGCAAGTTGTGGAAACACAGGACCGGGATTAAATAACCCACTTGCGTTTTGTACCATTGAAGACTTTTTAATTGCTGTATTAGGGCTCGTTGCTCAAATTGTGTTCCCGATCATTGTGCTCTTCATTGTGTTTATTGGTTTCCGCTTTGTGCAGCATTCTGCAAGTGGAGATGCAGAAGGGTTGAAAGAGGACCGTAAATATTTTGTGTGGGCAATTGTCGGTGCGCTTATCGTTCTTGCAGGACAAGCTCTCGCATATGCTATTCAGGCAACGGTGGGCGAATTGACTCCGTAACACTATGACGCTTACTGACCTTATTTGGCGAATGACACTTTTGGTACAGGCAGTGGTGCCTGTGGTCGTTGCCTTGGCGTTACTCTTTTTCTTTTGGGGTCTTGCGCAGTGGATTCTGAACGTCGAAGATACCGAAAAGCATAAAGAAGGAAAACAGCGAATGATTTGGGGTGTCGTTGCCTTTTTCTTTATAGTTTCAATTGGCGGACTTCTCTTGATTCTCCAAAATACGTTTTTCGGCTCTGGTATTCACAGTACTGGCTTTAATAACCCGAATAATTTTGGAAGTGGTTCCAATAATCAACTGCTTTTGGAGGGTTCATCAGGGGGTAATCTCAACACTTCTAATAACAACGATGCTCTTCACAACACTCCAAGTGGTTCTTCAGCAAACGACTCGTTTCGTATTGGCGCTGACTCAAATTCAGCTTCCCAACAGTCCACTTCAGGCGGATTCGAACCTTTTCAAGTTGAAACATGGGGGTGTTTGTTTGGGAGAGGTGACTGTGAATCCCGCACCCGCTATTAAACGACTATCCACATAGGGTTTCTTGGGTTCTTTTTGGACTCGGTCAAATGGTATACTACATGGGTACAATTATTACGAGTACAAAACTATAACAATTATGGATCTTTTTGGTATTTTAGAGACTGTAGCAGAACTTATCGGCTTCGCGACGCCGATTGTTGTTGCTTTAGCGCTTCTCTACTTCTTCTGGGGATTGGCACAGTACATCCTTAACGCAAGTAATGATGAGAAGAAAAAAGAAGGACGAAACATCATGATTTGGGGTATTCTTGCCCTCTTTATTATGGTGTCAATCTGGGGAATCATTAACGTTGTTCGTGACACTTTCGGACTCGATAGCAACACTGATATCAATGTTCCACGAGTTGACGTTGATCGAAGTGGGGGAGCTGCACAGTAGTGTGTGACTGAAGAACAAAACACAAAGGAAAGCGTAAAGCCCGCTGATGCCCTTGGAACTCTTTCAAGGCGCACGCGGGCTTCGCGTTTTGTTGTAGTTATTGGTGCTGTCATTCTTGTTTTTGCACTCGTGTTTTTAGTAGGGCTCTTTCTTCGGGGTTTTTCTACTGGTAGTAACGCTCCAGCAGTGCCAAAAGTTGAGATATAATTTTGTATATGAATGCACTCTCTCAATTTATTGCCAATGTTGTAAATTTAATTATTAATCCTTTGATAGGGCTTCTGTTCGCACTCGCACTCGCATTTTTTGTATGGGGTGCCGCGCAACTTGTATTAAATTCAGGGAGTGATGAGGGAAGAAAGAAGGGGAAAGATGCTCTTCTTTGGGGGCTTATTGGACTTTTTATTATGAGTGCCGTATTCGGTATTCTCAGAGTAGTCGTTGCTACATTTTCACCAGAGTCAGTGAATTTTTAATTTAGTGTGCTGGGGAGAGGACTTGAACCTCCACGCCCGAAGGCACCTGCTCCTAAGGCAGGCGT
>Ga0066639_10002359_pt1 | contig 16512 bp, 19 predicted proteins | sample CryGeyCG2114_010_2_FD_59504 | JGI IMG/M metagenome (GOLD analysis project Ga0066639, IMG submission 59504) | Groundwater microbial communities from aquifer - Crystal Geyser CG10_big_fil_rev_8/21/14_0.10 | ecosystem: Environmental > Aquatic > Deep subsurface > Groundwater | place: USA: Utah...
GGAATCGAACCCCCGACCACAGTTTGGAAAACTGTTATTTTGCCATTAAACTAATCCCGCCTCCGCTCGCTTGTCGCTCCGGCGGGCAGGCCCGCGTAGCTCTTGCGATTCGATAACTTTACACGAAACTACCCTCCCACACAAAAACCACCCTTCGATAAATGCAGGGCGGTTTTGTGTTCTCGAGAAAAACCCTTCGACTGCGCTCAGGGTGAAATAACGCGGAGCGTTATTTCACAGCATCTTTCAAGGTCTTCGAAGCGCGGAATTTCGGTACGCGCATCGCCTTAATTTGAATTGTAGCGCCTGTGCGCGGATTGCGACCCGTGCGACCAGCGCGTGTCTTTGCCTGGAAGATGCCCAAACCCGCGACCGACACCTCATCGCCCCTCTTCAAGCAATCGGTGATCATCGCGATGACTGATTCCACTGCGCGCTCTGCATCGGCTTTGGTGCATCCGATCGTAGCGGCGACTTTCTCAACAAGATCCATTTTATTTGCCATACATGTTTTGTGTGATTATTAAATGACTACCAGTACGTACTCGACCTATGCTATAGGCTCATTTTGAGCCGTAAATACTCGCTGTCAATTGACAAAGGCTCAATATCCATAGGTTTTACGGCCTCGAATAGGAAATGGAGGAAAGTTCGAGAATATATGACTCAAAAGAGCCGTTTCCAAGAGATTTTTACTCTCTGGTCGCCGCTATCCGACGGCTTAGAGTCTATCGCGCGTATTCTATTACTCGGGTCTCTCGGATGACTGAGACCTTGATTTCTCCTGGGTATTGCATGTCTTTCTCTATTTTGTCGGCAATATTGCGAGCAAGGGTGCGACACTCGAGATCAGAAAGCGCTTCTGGTTTTACGATTACACGTACTTCGCGACCCGCGGCAATGGCGTAGCTCTTCTCGACACCCGGCTCGCTCTTCGCTATTGCCTCCAATTCCGTGAGGCGTTTGATGTAGTTTTCTACCGAATCACGGCGAGCGCCCGGGCGAGCGCCAGAGATCGCGTCTGCGACCTGCACAATCATGCTCTCCGGTGTCTCGTAGGGGTATTCTTCATGATGAGCTTGCATGGCTTTTATCACAGGCTCTCCGACTCCAAATTTCTGCAGAATTCTCCGCCCGATCTCAACGTGTGTTCCCGGGACCTCATGATCGACTGCTTTCCCGATGTCATGGAAGAGACCTCCTGCGCGCGCGACCGCGACGTCCGCGCCGAGTTCTTCCGCGAGCATACCGGCAATGTGCGCGACCTCTACTGAATGATCGAGCACATTCTGCCCGTAGCTTGAACGGAAATAGAGCCGCCCCAGGATCATCAGGAGCTTCGGATCAAGATTGGTGACCCGTGCTTCAAATGCCGCTTCCGTACCCTTCTTTTTGATGATGGTATTAATTTCCTGCTCCGCTTTTTGTACCGACTCTTCAATTTTCGCGGGTTGTATCCGACCGTCGAGGATTAGATTCTCCAGAGCGATGCGCGCGATCTGCCGACGGATCGGATCGAAGGAGGAGAGGGTAATCGTGCCCGGCGTGTCGTCGACGATTACATCGACACCAGTCGCGCGCTCAAATGCTCTGATATTACGGCCTTCTTTGCCGATAATTTTTCCCTTCAGCTCGTCGCTCGGAAGGGAAATAGTGGTCGCCAAAACGTCGGAGACTACGGAATTACCGATGCGATGAACCGCGGTTGTAAGAATTTCTTTGGCACGGCTTTCGAGCCGCTCGTTGCCGGCGATTTCAAGTTTGCGCATGCGGCTCTCGATGTCGCTTTCAGATTGTTTCTCAATCGATTGTATTAATTCGGCTTTCGCATCCTCGACACTCATGTCCGCGACTTTCTCAAGTTTTTCCTGCTGTGCGTGGATCAATTTTTCCGCCTCTGTTTTTGCTGCTGCGACTTCGTCATTTTTTTTGACGAGTGTCTCTTGCTCGATGTCGAGGTTGGTCTGCCGTTTATCCAAGAGCTCTTCTTTGCGGATGAGCCGCTCTTCTACCTGCTTTAACTCACCGGTCCGGTTCTTTATTTCTTGAGCAACCTGCTCTTCTTTTGCTTTTGCATGGGCCTCTGCTTCTTGCGTGATCTTCTTGGCACGCTCTTCGGCATCGAGCTTCATTTTGCGGATCTCCAATTCCATCGATCCGCGCTTACCCAATGAAATAATAAGTCGGAGAAAATATCCGATTGCGATACCTACGACACCCGCAACGGCGAGTAGGAGAAGAATGATTTTTAATGACATACGCGAGGGGTCCCCGCGTGAGTCTTATGTGCGCGTCAAAACTTCAAAACGTGAGATCGAAGACTCATGAGTAAGAGAGAGAGGCATCACATGTGGCTCACTGGCGGAAACAATGTTGCATTTCATACAATACTAATAGGCACAGGGTGAGTGTACCACAACTCTGGAAAGTTGCTACTTTCCACAATAAGACACGATACGGGGTTTTGTCTAGACCAACACCTTGTCAACCACGCCATATTTTACGGCTTCCTCTGCCGTCATGAAGAAATCACGGTCGACATCCACCTCGATTTTCTCGAGTTTCTGCCCGGTGTTTTTAGCCAATATTTTGTTAAGTCGAGCCCGGATTGCAATAATCTGTTTTGCCGTGATTTCAATATCTGCCGCCCTCCCTTCAGCTCCGCCGCTTGGTTGGTGGATCATGACTTCCGCATTGGGGAGCGCGAATCGTTTGCCTTTTTGCCCGGCCGAAAGCAAGACTGCGCCCATCGAAGCCGCCATGCCCACGCACACGGTCGAGACATTCGGCTGGATATGATTCATGGTATCGAGTATCGCAAGTCCGGCTGAGACATGACCGCCGGGAGAATTGATGTAGAAAGAGATATCTTTCTTCGGATCCTCGGAGGCGAGAAAGAGAAACTGGGCAACGACAAGATTTGCTACGTCGCTGTCGATCGGGCCACCCAAGAAAACAATGCGCTCTTTGAGAAGCCGCGAGTAAATGTCGTAGGCACGTTCGCCGAAGGAGGTCTTTTCAACGACCATGGGGACGAGCATCTGTGCTTTTGGTGTGTTCATATGAGGAGTGTACCCCACTGGGTACGTTCGCTCAAGTTTTTCCTTACTCAGCCTGATGTTATTCACCAAAAAGTATTTCTACATCCGCCGCTCCGCTGTTCTCCCTTAATTCGCTCGGTTCCGCCACAAGCACTTGGATTCCGATCACCGTCTGCAAAGCCGAATCAAAATTCACGGATGCTTCTTGTCTATTCCCACGCGCAGCATCTGTCTCTCCCGAAGAGAGTGCTTGCACTGCGGCCCTCAATTGCACCTCGGCCACCTCGCGCGTGTCATCGGTGAGGCGATCATGTCGCTTTTCGAGGAATTTTTTCGTCGCTTCTATGCGTGCTTTTGCAGCTGCACGATTACCCTGACTAATCGCTTCATCTTCTTCTGCTTCTCTTTTTTCGGGAACGACACGTGGTGTGTCCGAAGCAACTTCCACACTCATCATCATAAGATCAGTATCCTCTGCCGGCTCAGTGCGGGCGACAACTTTTGCGGCGATCGCCGCGGGGCGGACCTCACCCAAAATATTTGCGCGCGCAAGGAGAATCGCGCGTATATTCGTCTCCACTTGTGCCGCTCCTTCGGTATCTTCCGCTGCTTCTAAATCTACGCGATCCTCTCCCGCCGCTTCGATGTGCTTGTGAATATGTGCATCGATTTCTGTACGTACTTTGTTGTCCAATTCTCCGGCAAGCGCAAGCGTAGCCGCTTCTGCAAGCCGGCGTTCGGCGCGCTCCATCTCCCAAAGAGCTCGCGCTTTTGAACTACCTGCGAGCGACGCACGCACCTCTTCAGTCACGTGTACTTTAATAGAGTAGAGAAGATCCCCGGGGAGTGCTGCCTCTGCAGCCGCTGCGGTACTTCCGCTTACGACAAGAATGAGCATGGCAGCGATAGCGGGCATAGCATAGGCGCGAGAAAAGAATCGTCTGCGGGGAAGTATGGTTTGCGGTATATGATCTCCTCCGCGAACAGGTCGCATACGCGCGTATTCAGAAAGGAATCCGCGCACCTTTGTGCGCGAGGCCTCACCGAGCGTGATTTTTGTTGCAGCCTTAAGAAACTCCGCGGCTTCGCGCTCCTCGTTAGTATTGAAAGTGTTTGAAGATTTCATGGTGATGTGTTTTTGGGACCAAGCAGGGTGCGGAGTTTCTCAACGCCGCGATGAATTCTGACAGAAACGACATTTTCTGAAAGCCCGCTGATTCGCGCGATGTCTTGGGGTGGCAAGTCTTCGATGAATCGCATGAGGAGGATATCGCGATACGTTTCATCGAGTTCATCAATGGCTTTGCGCACCCGCGTCATCTCAGCCCCTTGAATCGTCTGTTTATCGCTCGCAGCTTCGTCCGCTACGGCGAATCCTTTGTCGTCAATGAGCGCGTCGAGAGAAACTGATTTCTTCTTCCGATACGTATCGACAACGAGATTGTACGCTGTCCGATAGAGAAACGGTTTCCAATCACGGATTTCGCCGCCTTCCACGCAAAAGTCCCATGTTCGGGTGAACGTCTCTTGAGTGAGGTCGCGCGCAATTTCCCGGTCCGAAATCTTCATAGTCAGAAAGCGAAAGATCGCGTCTCCGTATTCATCATAGGCCGCTAAAAAGGCCTTTTCTCCCTGTATGTGAGACGAATTTTCCATAGTTTTCTTACTCGCTTGAGTAGCCAGAAGTTCTGTGCGTGTAGCTTACCTTATCATATTCGATTCGAATAATGCCCATGTATATATTTCTTGACTTCATTTTGTGCGAGATGCAAACTCAAAGTAGCCCAAGAATCCGCGCCAATGAGGTGCGGAGGGTAAGGAGGATTTCACGATGACGTCAAGGACGACAGAAGAGGAAGAATACCGCATGATCGGCAAGGTCTTGCGGGCTGTGGGTTCCGGAGAACCGCAGCAATTCTCCGGTTCGAAGGAAACGCTCGCCGTGGTGCGGGCGGCGCACGCCGGATGGCTCCGGATCGTGTTGCCGGGAGAAGCAGGGACCTCAGGGTGCACTCTGCACAATCCACACTGGCCCGCCACCAACGGGCTCGTGTTGACGAACGCAGGTCGTCAGCGTGCCCAAACGCCGCTCAGACTGGTCACCGGCAGATGAGGCTGCGGTTTCCGACGGGCGGCTTCGCGAGGCAAGGGGGCGCTGGCATGGATACGGCGCCTCTTTTTGATTCTAGTTGTCTCCAAAGTTGTCCACTTCCAGAGAAAATTGTGGGCGGGTGCGTGCTACCATTTCTATTCATATGGAACTCTCATTGTTTCTTGGGCAATTATTGGGAATTTATTTTATTGTTGCAGGCGTCATCGTCATTCTCCGGAGGAAATCGCTCATTCCGGCAGTCGCTGAATTCGGTGACAACCGCGCCCTTATCCTCGTTGTGGCACTCGTCGAGTTTATAGCGGGCCTCGCAATCGCGATCGCGCATCCTATCTTTACGCTCGATTGGAAAGGCCTCATTACGCTCGTAGGCTGGTGGATGATGGTAGAAGGTGTTCTTTACCTCATGCTTCCGCATTCACGCATGCGCAAATTCATCCGAATGGTCAACAAGTTGCGCTGGTACACTCTCGGCGGTGCCCTTTCGATCTTGATTGGAGTCTATCTTGCCGGCGGCGGCTTCGGATTTTGGTAAATTTTACTTTTCGTGTGAGTGATCGCGCTGAGGTATCGGCTCCGTGTTGCCTTCGAGGAATCGAAGGGTAGCGTCGTTGCGCATTGCGTGTGCAATGTGGGAGTGGAGAGCGATAGGATCGGCAGCCGAATAGCTCTTGCGCGCGTGTTCGAGCTCGTGCTCTAAAGCTTTTTCATCTGGTTCGATTTTCTCTGTGCGGGCGATTTCGGCAAGGATAAGGCGGACTTTTGCACGCTTGTCGGCTGCATCTTTCCATTCAGTGCGGACCTGCTCGCGCGTCTTTTTGGTTTGTGTGAGATATCCCTCGAACGTTTGTCCGGCACGTTCGAGATCATTCTTTATCCGCGCTTCCATATCGTCGAGCTCGTACTCGCGCAACGACGCGGAATATGAGATCTTCGAATCTTTCACAAGATCATCGAGAATTGCGGCGCGGCGTTTCTCGCGCGCCTGCATTTCCTTTTCGTTCTTTATATTTTCGCGCAGTGCATCGACAAATTTCTGTGCACTTTCGTATCCGAGTGATTGCACAAACACATCATCGAGTTCGGGCAAATCTTTTACATCCGCCGTGCGCGATTCCTCGGTCGCTTTCTGTGCTTCGGTGCCGGATTCTATTTTCTCTATTCGTGCGCGCTCGCGTCGGAGATGCGTGAGAGCCTGCGTATGCTCTTCGTCGGAGACAGAAATCTCTTCTTTTTGTGCGTTGTGCTTCGCTGCGATCTTTTTGTAGTCAGACAATTCGACGGACGGAGCAAGCGCCGCGCGAGCAGAAAAAATGAGTGGCTTGTCGATCTCGGGGACTTCAGTCGATACTTTGGGGGCTTCGATAATAAGCAGCTTTTCAGCCGCGAAAAGCTCGGGCAATTCGTTTTGAATTGCTTCTTGCGCCGCTTCGCGAAGGATTGCTCCTTCTCCGTATACTTCGATTACCCTGTTCTCTGGGGCTTTCCCTGGGCGGAACCCGTCGAGTTTTGCGGTTTTCTGAATTTCTTTGAGGGCAGTCGCGCGATACCTTGCAAGGACATCGGCAGGAATTTCTGCTTTCACTTCAACTTCCCAACTCGCATCATCACGTGTTACTTTAATATTTTTCAAACTATGAGCCATCGGTGGAGTGTATCTGCAAACGCACGCGGTCGCAAACTAGCCCTGTGAGACAGATTCATCGGCCGGAATAAGCGGCAAGGGAGCTTCGGGAACATTTCTCTGACTCTCATTCCAGAAGTACCATCCGCCGAGAAGCAGGAGCGCAAGAATAATAATGATACCGACGATAGGCCCTGATGAGGATTTGTGTGCCGGTGGCAGGAGATGGTCCTTCGGATCAATTGGAGTAGGGTTTTCCGGAGGCATAATCAAAATTATATCACTGACGCATGGGCGTCAAGATGAAGACGAGGTGGATAGCAAAAACTTACTGGTGACGTAGGGCGAGCGAAATTCAAAAACAAAGTTTTTGAATTTCCGAGCCGAGGAGCCAGAAAAACCCACGGAGCATGCTCCGTGGGTTTTTACAGGGTGTTACTTCCCAAATTTTTCCGTATAGAGACGAACCGATTTTTTCACCGCTTCGGTCGCTTCTTTCTTTCCGTAAATACCTTTTATTTCAACGGGCGCGGGTTTGCCTTTGAGTGCCTTGTAGGTCTCCAAGAAGTGTTGGTATTCCTTTACATTGTGCTTGTTGAGGTCGGGAAGATCCTGAACATCATCCCACCGCTTATCATCTACCGGCACGGCGATGATCTTGTAGTCGCTGTCGCCATCGTCCATCATGTCAATCACAGCAACAGGGCGCACCGCGACTAAAATACCAGGGAAGAGCGGGTAGGTAGTAAGAACGATCACATCCAACGGATCGTTGTCATCCCAGTAGGTCTGCGGAGCGAAGCCGTAGTCGTAGGGGAAAGGGGCAGATGAGTAGTTGGCTCGGTCGAGCTTGATAAGGCCGGTCGCTTTGTCTATTTCGTATTTGTTGTGCGAGCCGCGGGGGATTTCGATAATCGCATTAAATTCTTCCGGCGCGTTTTCTCCAAGCGGTACATCGTGCCACAAATTCATAAGGGTTAGGTTCTAGGGTCTAGGTTCTAGTAAATCCAATGCGGAGAGTGTAGCAAATTGACAGCCGAAGCGGAAGCGTGTTTACTGCCGCACGGTGGGCATTTCGCCCCGGAGGAAGTACGATGACGAAGTCCAAATTTCTGAGTTCAGTCGCCAATGCGGCTCACCTGCTGCTCGCGAAGGTCCCCAAGCCGAACACGAGTATGTACTACGTCAACGACGGCGACGTCTACTCGGCGGCCCGCTCGTACGAGCTTGAGGCTACCGGCACAGTGGACCACTGTCCCGTCTCGAAGGCGATCGTGGCCGCGGCGTACAAGCGGGACGACCCGCTCCAGGTGTTTGCCGCCGCTGAGGCAGCGTGGGAGCACTACGAGGCGGCGGCGGGGAAGGCCAAGGCGGCATAGCGAGGCACCGCCGGCACGGCCCAACACCTCAACCGAAAGGAGGTGAAAACAGCGCGACGCATCCGGTGGATGCGTCGCGCTAAGAATTTATGTACGTAGAATTCTCATTCCTTTACTGGTTCCTCGGATACTTTTTCTTCAGATGTTTCTTCTACGGTTTCAGGAACTGCTTCAACGGGCGTTTCAGATGCAGGTTCTTCGATCTTCACTTCATCCGCGCTCGCTTCAGCCACAGGTGCGCCGCCGGCAGAGCGAATATCGATTTTCCATCCCGTGAGACGTGCAGCAAGGCGGACGTTCTGTCCGCCGCGGCCGATCGCGAGTGATTGCTGGTCTTCGGCGACCTGCACGATTGCGCGGCTCTCTTCCTCATTTAATTCAACAGAGAGAACCTGCGCGGGCTTGAGGGACTCCTTTACATACTCACTCGCATTCGCTGACCATTCAACGACATCGATTTTTTCGCCGCCGAGCTCGGAAGTAACAACAGCCACGCGCACACCGCGCTGGCCTACCAAGGCACCGACAGGATCCACGTGATCATCGTTAGAAAATACGGCGATCTTGGCGCGGCTTCCTGGCTCGCGCACGATGCCTTTCACTTCCACCACGCCGCTGGCCATTTCGGGCACTTCGGCTTCAAAAAGCTTGGTGAGGAAGCGCGGATGCGAGCGCGAAAGGCGGATGAATGTACCGCGCACACCTTCATCGACGCGAAGCAAGAGCGCACGCACCCTCTCGCCTTGTCGGTATCGCTCTCCGGGGATCTGTTCGTCATAGGGAAGGATCGCGGTTGCGCGGCCGAGATCGATAAAGAGATTGCCGCGCTCAAAACGCTGCACGTGGCCGGTCACAATATCACCCTCGCGCTCGCCGTATTCAGTAATGATGGATGCGCGCTCCGCTTCGCGGACCTTTTGCATGATGACCTGCTTTGCAGCTTGGGCGGCGATGCGTCCGAAATCCTCTCGTGCTTCGAGCGGGAAAGAGATCTCTTCGTCGAGCTGCGCGTCTTTCTTGATGCGACGCGCGTCTTCGATCATGATGTGCTGTTCCGGATTAAATCGAGAGCGATGATCCTCCGAGGCCTCGGCTTCGGAGGACAGGTCATCTTCCTCTTCGGGAGTTTTTACCAATGTATTGTCGACGACGATTTTTGCCTGACGAAATTCCATGTCGCCGGTTGTCGGATTAAACGTCGCGCGAATGATCTGCCCGCGCTTTCCGTATTCACGGCGATAGGCCGCGGCAAGGGCAGTCGAGAGCGCATCGACGACCGATTCGCGCGAAATACCGCGCTCGAGCTGAAGCTCGTCGAGTGCGGAATTCAATGATTTGAGGTCGAATAGAGCCATGTTAGAGATTCTTAACGAATGATTAATGAGTTTAGAAGCTCTTACACCCGGCACTTTCTTTGAATGCCTAGAAAGTGCTGGGTTAAGAATTTGTAATTCGCTTCGCTCATAACAACTTCTAAAAAAAGCGTCCGCCGGAGGCGGAACGAATGAGAGCAGTATATAGGAAGGAGGGGAGATGTCAAGAAATCCTATTTAGGTGTAAGTTGCAATTCCTATTCCCCAAGATGGTTTTCGATGCGAAAGGTGGATCCAAAAGAACGAATTCCAGATTCGTCTATACGTATATCGTTCTCTTTGAAAGTGAAAGTAAACAGTTTCTTCCCTCGGTCTTTTACTATAAGCGGTGTGTCTTTGTATACTTCGCCCAATTTATTTAAGAAATTCATTTTTACAATATCAGAATCAAAAATAGAAGTGTGCAATCTTTGCTCTTCTAAAAACCTGCTCAATTCTGAACTAAAGAGCTGGTAAATCTCAAAAGTGGGACGACCTCCATTCTTTATTTGTAATAACAAATCGCTTACTGACGTAGCCTCGTCAATCTGAACATGCAGAGCCCAGTTACAAAAGAATTTTAACTTTTTGTATGTCGACCGGTTTCTATTAATCTCATCTAACTCAATCAACTTCCTAATGCGAGACAATATGTAAACCACATCCGATTCTTCATACGACTCTTTAAGAAGGTGGTCTTGAAGTTTGCTTCGTATATCTTCTTTCATACAACAGGGGGGGGGATTGGATTCGGCAATAGTACGCCCCATGAGATAAAAGTTCGAGACTCCACCTCACGGGGTAGGCTGAAGAATTGAATTTCCACCTCGTGCGATTTGACTCCGGATCGGTAATAGCTATAATGGCTACTATGGCTACTAAAACAATTACTGGCACGAGAGTGCCTGCAAAGGAAGCGAAGAACAGGTTTGGCGAATTGCTTGAAGCGGTACAGCGTCATCCCATTATCATTACAAAGAACAATCGCCCCGTCGCCGAACTTCGGCGTATTTCCGAGAAGACGCGTTTTGAGGAAGTTGAGGACGAGATCTGGGCTGAGAAGGTTCGTAAGATTATGAAAAATCCACAGTTTCTTGGACCGAAAAAGAGCGAGGAGTTTATGAACAAACTCCGAGAAAAGCATGCTCGTTCTCAACCTCGATACTAGAGCGCGACGATTCGTAAAAAAATTGCCGCCAAAACAATTTGGTCAGGTGGACCGAAAGCTTGCAGGGCTTCTCGCGTTCCCGTTTCCGCACGACTCGAAGCATCTCAAGGGTCTTGATTGGTATCGCGTTGACGTCGGTGAGTATCGCATCATCTATAACGTGCGTGGAAACGTACTTGATGTACCACTCATTGGCAAACGCAATGACGACGAAGTATACAAAAAACTCAAACGAATGGGATGAATTGAATTTCCACGTATTGTAAAAGAAAAGCGGTCGGCCCAGGGCCGACCGCTTTTCTACATCGCGGAAGCGATTTACATCTTCAAGAATTTCCTGTCGACAGACCACGCGCCTGGGCCCAAGACCAGTATCGCCACGCACGCAGCGAGGAGAAGGAGGATAAATTCATACCCACCGTTTGAGATAAAGAATCCTTTACTCGCGTGTACTGTGAAGAGCGCAACGAGCGCAACGATCCCCGCGAGCTTGGCCGCGAGGCGTGTAAAGACGCCGAGGATAAGTGCAGCACCGCCGATCACCTCAACCCCGATAAGCAAGATCGCGAACAGATCCGGAATCGGGAACTGGAGCGAGGCAAGGAAGCCTGCGGTCTGCGCGATGCCGCCCTCCCACTTCTGCCACCCATGCATAAAAAATACGAGACCCGTTGTTATACGCAAGAAGAGCAGCGCCGGATCGTGCCACTTCTTCGCCCACTCACCTGAAATAATGTGTCGCATAATAATTATGATGATTATTAATTAATGCACCTAGTATACTACACACCGTGTACCAGGAACTCCACGTGCTTCAACAAGTGCAGCGATGCTATAATTGTCTTTTCTAGAAGCTAAAAGCTGGTAGCTAGAAGCTATTCATCATGTACATCTCTGACACACACCTCAAATCATTTCTTGCAGACGCGGGGCTTGTCTCGCAAAAAGATTTTGATGTGGCGGAAGGAGAAGCGAAAGAAACGGGGAAGCCGGTCGGAGATATTTTGATCGGCAAAAACGCAATAGGGGAGGACGAGCTCCGCCGCACCTATGCGTATATTCTCGGCATTCCCTTTGTCTCGCTTGCGGGAACGACAATAAAATTCGAGACACTGAGCATGGTCCCCGAGCCGGTAGCGCGTCGCAACAACATCATCGCCTACAACCATCATGGCGAGGAGCTCGAAGTCGCGATGCTTGATACCGATGATTTAGCGGCGATTGATTTCATAAAAAAGAAGACGCACCTCAAAATCCTGCCGCGCCTCACCGACGTCGCTTCGATCAAAGCAGCACTCAAGCTCTACCAGCAGGGGCTCAAAGACAATTTGGGTGAAGTGATTCATCGCGAAACGCTCGCGCTTGAAAAAACTGCCGGGACAGAAGGGAAAGAAGCTGATTTGAAACAAATGGCCGAGGGAGTGCCCGCGGTGCGCATTGTCGATACCCTGATTCGGCACGCGAATGCGCAAGGCGCATCGGACATACATATCGAACCATTGGAGGGGACGCTCCTCATCCGCTATCGCATCGACGGCATTTTGCACGACGCGATGGAGCTCCCAAAGCACGCTGCGGCGGCCATCACCGCGCGTGTCAAAGTCTTGGCCAACATGAAGCTCGACGAGCACCGTCTTCCCCAAGACGGACGCTTCGGAGCGGAGAGCGGCGGCGAGAAGATTTCTTTCCGCGTCTCGGTATTGCCAACCTACTACGGCGAAAAAATCGTTATGCGCCTTCTCCGCGATTCAATCTCCGGCTTCACGCTCGAATCAATCGGTTTTCATGGTGTCGGATTGGAGCGCATGCATGAAGCAATGCACAAGACAACTGGCATGATTCTGACCACAGGGCCGACGGGCGCCGGTAAATCAACGACGCTCTACACCTTGCTCGATATCGTAAACACCCCTGATGTAAACATCTCGACGATCGAAGATCCTATCGAATATCAAATGCCGCGCATCAATCAGACGCAAGTACGGCCTGATATCGGATTTACCTTTGCGAATGGATTGCGCTCTCTCGTGCGTCAGGACCCGGATATTGTGATGGTAGGAGAAATTCGCGACAAGGAGACGGCATCACTCGCAATTAACGCCGCGCTTACGGGTCACTTAGTGCTCTCGACGCTGCACACCAATTCCGCCTCGGGTGCCGTGGCGCGCTTACTCGATATGGGCATCGAGCCCTTCCTCCTCGTCTCTACCTTGCGCGTCATTATCGGCCAGCGCTTAGTGCGACGCTTGAACACCGACAAAGAAAAGTATGAACTCTCGCGAGACGAGCAGGCACAGCTCGAACACGTCGTTGATCAGGGTGCAGTACTCAAAGCACTAAAAGACGAGAAGGCAGTAGCGAAAGATGCAACATGGAAAAACATTCCGTTTTATAAGGCAAAGGAAAAAGGCATGACACCCAGCGGTTTTTCCGGACGCGTCGGGATATACGAAGTTTTACCCGTGACCTCGACCATTAAAGAATTGGTCATGGGCAACGGTACGGGGGACGCCATAGAAAAACAAGCGCGGAGCGAAGGCATGCTCACGATGAGCGAAGACGGCATCTTCAAAGCGGCACAAGGAATTACGACGATCGAAGAGGTGTTGCGGGTGATCACCGAATAAGGGGGCGCTCGGCGGTGGAAAAGAAATCACCGCGCGGAGGGGAAAAAGGAAAATGTGGCGTATATCCAAGCTATACTTCACAGCAATGGCGCGGTTTACATACACTGCCTCGAAAAGCGATGGTGAAGTTTACAAAGGAATGGCCGATGCCGCCGACCGTTTTGAATTATATGGAATAGTTCGGCAAGAGGGCGGAAAGCTTATTTCTGTAGAAGAGAGCGGAGGCACAGGCTGGATGAGCATGAAATATTGGAATTCGCTCCTCTCACGCTTTGGTGAATATGAAAAAATATTGTTCGCGCGCAATTTTGGCGCCATGCTTGCAGCGGGCCTTGCTCCTTCACGCGCGCTTGCCGTGATTGAGCGGCAGACAAAGAACGCAAAAATGTCGGCGATCGTTTCTGCCGTCGCTTCTGATGTGCGCCGCGGCGACCCACTCCACGCGGCACTCGCAAAATTCCCGCGCGTCTTCCAAAAGCTTTTTGTCGCGATGGTGCGTGCGGGGGAAGAAGGAGGCGATCTATCGGGTTCGCTTCAAGTCGTTGCCGATCAAATGGAGCGCATGTATGCACTGAAGAAGAAGATCCGCGGCGCACTTATCTATCCCACGATTGTTTTGATGGCTATTTTCGGAATCGGAATTCTCATGATGATCGAGGTGGTGCCTACTCTCGCGCAGACATTCGAGGAAATGAATGTCGCGCTCCCTGCGTCAACCTCTTTTATCATCGGGATGAGTAATTTCCTGGTGGACTACACCATAGTCGCACTTCTCGGCATTGTCGGGATCATAGGAGGCCTTTATTTTGCCGCTCATACGTCGTGGGGAAAGCGGGGATTGGATTTTTTCTTCTTGCATCTTCCGCTTATCGGCAAAGTTGTGCGCGAAGTGAATGCTGCGCGCACAGCGCGCACACTCGCATCGCTACGAACTTCCGGCGTCGACATGCTCACGAGCTTAGATATCGTGGGAGAGGTCGTGCAGAATTCATATTTTCGAGAAGTTATCAAAGACGCATCACGCGCAGTAGGCGCAGGCGAGACACTTTCTTCCGCCTTTGTGCGCCGCGAAGACTTGTACCCGGCATTTGTGGGGGAGATGATGGCGGTGGGAGAAGAAACCGGCCAAGTAGCTGACATGATGAAACGCCTCGCGCTTTTTTATGAGGACGAAGTGGATCGAAAGACAAAAGACATGTCGACCATCATCGAGCCCTTCCTCATGCTCTTTATCGGGAGCGCGGTCGGATTTTTTGCAGTCTCCATGATCACGCCGATCTATCAGCTTTCGGAAAATATCTAAATTAGCTGCTAGGGACTAGCTTCTAGCAAACGCAATCATGAATTCAAGAAAGTCTTTTTCTAGAAGCTATAAGCTAGAAGCTAGAAGCTGTGACACCAGAGGTGTCACATTGCTCGATACGGTGGTAGGGACAGCGCTTATGCTCGTCATTTTCATCGGCATCACCGGCGCCTTTCAGCTTTCGGTGGATGTGGTGAGTAACAACAAAGCGCGCAGTGGTGCGATAGCGCTTGCCGGAGAGCGAATGGAATATGTTCGTTCTCTCGCGTACGGATCAATCGGCACGTCGGGCGGCATTCCGGCGGGAAATATCGCGCAGTCGGAAATTGTTCCTTTGAATGCCGTTACCTACACACGGCGTACCGTTGTCGAATTTGCTGATGATCCGAAAGATGGTTTGGGTGCAGCCGATACCAATGGCATTACGTCGGATTACAAGACGGTGAAAGTGGATGTCGCGTGGACCTCGCGTACGGGGACCCGCCACATCACGCTCGTCTCGCGCTTCGAACCGCCTTCGGGAATGGAAATTGCATGCACGCCGCCGTGCGGCACCTTGATCATAAGCAGTGTAGACTCCGCCTCGGCAACACTCCCCAATGCTTCAGCATTGATCGTAAATGCTTCCACGTCGCCCGCAATACATATCAATACGTTTACCAATGGGAGCGGCACCGCGACTTTGATCGGTGCGCCCGCGGCATCCGGCTACGCAATCATCGTGACGAAGCCTGGGTATTCGAGTGCGCAGACGTATGACGTCACCGCGCAAAATACCAATCCAAATCCCGGCCACCTCACCGTCGCCGATGGGCAGACCACGATCGGCACGTTCGCCGTTGACGTATTGGGTACAAAGACAGTGCGCACCTGGACGCAAATCCTATCCGGAACATGGAGCGATACGTTTGCAAACGAAAGTAAGATTGCGACGTCTACAAACGTAGAAGTGTCGGGAGGTAGTGCGGCGCTTTCGGAAACGGAGGGATCGTACGCGTCTTCGGGGGAACTCCAATCCACAGTAATCACTCATACGTCTCTCTACCGTTGGAAAACATTTGAAGCGAATCATACACAGCCAGCCGCGACCGAAATACGCTACCGCTTTTACAATAGTGCGGGTACAAGCTTGATTCCGGATTCAATGCTCCCCGGAAATGCAGCGGGATTTGCGACTTCCAGTGTGGATCTTTCAACTGTTTCAACGACTACATACTCCTCAATACGTGTTGGTACATCCTTCACATCAGGCGACGCTTCGACGACTCCTTCTATTGATTCGTATGCTATTGAGTACGAGTATGGCCCCGATCCATTACCCAATATCGCCTTCACCATGCAAGGAGAGAAAACGATAGGCAGCGGCGCTTCGGGGCCAATCTTTAAATACTTGCAGAATCATAATTCTGGAGCCTCGGCCTCACTCGGTATCTCGAATCTTGAGTGGGACGTATATACCGTGAGTGTGAACGGTGCTGCGACTGGCTACGACGTCGCGTCATCGTGTCCCGGCCCACAGCCCGAGACCTTTGTTGCAGGGGAGGTGGCGACGACGAACCTCTATCTCACGGCGCATACCGCGAACTCGCTTCTTGTCAATGTCCGCTCTGCAGGCTCTGGCGCTCTCATACCGGATGCTACGGTCGCATTGGTACTTTCTCCCTCATATGCAGCAACATCGACCACCGATTCCTGCGGGCAGGCGTTTTTCAAAGGTCTTTCAATTTCTCCTGATTATGTAGTAACCGTTTCTGCGACCAGCTATCAAACAGCAACATCGAGTGCAAATGTAGACGGCACATCGCAGGCGTCGGTCTCCCTTAATTAAAGCAAAATAGTATGCAGAAAGCAGAAAGCAGAAAACAAAAACGAAACAGCGAGGCATTTCACTGCCAACTGCCAACTGCC
>Ga0066639_10002364_pt1 | contig 16503 bp, 17 predicted proteins | sample CryGeyCG2114_010_2_FD_59504 | JGI IMG/M metagenome (GOLD analysis project Ga0066639, IMG submission 59504) | Groundwater microbial communities from aquifer - Crystal Geyser CG10_big_fil_rev_8/21/14_0.10 | ecosystem: Environmental > Aquatic > Deep subsurface > Groundwater | place: USA: Utah...
TATCCAGTTCTTCTTTTGAGGAAATAGATTCAAGAAGTAAAAGAGGAGTTGGAAAAGAAAGGTTTTCTTCTCTTTCAGTCTGTTCGTTAAACTGCATTAAAATATAAGCCATTGTTTCTTGAGCATGTAATTGTCTTTCTCCTCCATAAGTTTTCTTATCGTCTTCACCATTTTTATCTAAACGTTTTAACCTGCAGCCTTCCTCTTCTCGAGCTATTCCAAATCTGTAAGGTCTTAATACACCGCCTAATTCAACCAATGTCCTTTCAACAGCACTTTCTGCTGCAAGCGGTCTGCCATTTCTGCCTTCGCCTGTTGCTCTTGCAATTTCCTCCAGCAATTGCCACGGTACTTGAATCCTTGAGTCCAGTGTGCGATCAAGATAAGTCATGAATTGTTTCTGTCGGGGGTTCTGTAACTCAATTGAAGTTTTTCCAATAACGGAAATTATCGGATCTTTTCTTCTGGCGTTTTCAGGTTTGTTTTCTAACATAATATAAAAATTTTAAGTACTTAAATCTGAAACCTCTTCTTTATTTGAAGGTAGGGGAATCCCCAGTTTTCCAAAGATTAATACTTTTAATTCATTAGCACTTGAAATTCCTTCATTTTTTAGAATATATAGAAAGTTTCTAACTGCATCGATATCATTTTCATTTGTTAATTTTCTTCCTTTAATTTTTCCCAGAAGCTCTGCTAAATTTATTGTAAATCTAACGGCAAGAAAAGTAATAGCGTTTTCTTCCGACAAATCTCCTAGCGCAACTTTTAAATCCTGCTTTGGAAATATCTGGACTAAATATGCTAGCGCACTTTTAGTCTCTGTACTTACTCCATTTTTTGCAATATCAAGTAAAGTGACTTTTGTTAACCTAACCTCTTCTCTTTTTTTTGCGCCTTCTCTTATTGCTTCTTCCAATGTTGCGGAAGCCAAGTATGGTTTGGTTACTTTTTCAGTATTGGCACTGTTAGGTGCATATTTTTGTAAAGTTGTTGCGATAGCTTTGGCTGTTTGACCTTCTGGGACAAAGTTTTGCATTTCTTTAGGAATAATATAGTCAACAAGTCTATAGGAAACATCTGTTGCTTTTACTGTTCTAAATCTCTTCCTTAATACGTCAACCCCTATAGGTTCTAGTTGAGGTCTTAGATGTTCTCTAATGGCTGTATCCAAATGTTCTTCAGGCGTATAAGTTTCGGCATGAATAGAGGGAAGCTGAGAGACTAAATCCGATCTTAAAATCTCTCCTCCTTGTGCCTCACAAAAATTAGAAAGTATAAATTTCAATGTTTCTGCCGTGATATAAACTTCTTTTTCCCCATTTGATAAGATGATTGCGGTTTTTGGGGTTTTTTGACATAGTGCCTTACCAAAGCGTACTTCTAAAGATAAAGATCCAACTTTAAAAGAAGTAGGCTTAAAATTATCCTCTTGAAAACTTACTTTAGCTTGTTCTAACATACTTAAATTAGACCTAGAGTATAGCAAGAATAAGACAGGATGTAAACCCCGTATCAAGTCAGTGTTGCTGAAAACTTCATTCAAAAAAATAATTTTGATATGGGGTAAAGCTCACGCTTGATTTGGTTTTAGGAAGTATTTGCTTAATTTTTTAACAGCAACGGCAAAAATTCCTAAAACGGGAATTGCAAGAATTGCTCCCAAACCTCCTGCCAGTTTACCTCCGATTAAAAAAGAAAGAAGTATTATAACCGGGTGAAGTTTTAAGGATTTTCCCAAAAGCTTTGGCCCGACAACATTAAAAATGACCTGCTGCAAAAGCAGGAGTATTATAAATATTGCGAGTGCCTTAGTGTAGTCATCCAAAAGCGCAACCGCAACAGGAGGAATAATAGATAGTATTGGGCCGACCATTGGAACAATGGCAAAAATTCCGGCTAACAAGGATGCAAAAGCAGCAAACTCAATCCCTAAGATCCTAAGGACTATCCATGTCAGAATTCCTGCTATTACCCCTATGATTAACTGGACTCTAAGGAAAGAGCCAAAGCTTTCGTCAATCACTTTCTCTATGAATTTTAGGTTTTTGTGCCATTTATCCGGCAAGAGTTCATACAGTTCATTGTTTATTCTTTCTTTGTCCACTATAAAATAAAAAGAAATTATGAGAACTATAAAGGTGTAAAAGAAAAATTGGGCAATAGATGTGATTACAGATATAGAGTTATTAAGGTATTTGGCAATTGTTTCATTAAGGTTTTCAAGATTTTTCGTGAAGATAGGGGATGATTCCAAAAGTCTTGGCAAATCGGAGGAAAAAGATTTAATTTGAGCTGTCACAATTGGAATAAGGATAAAAATAGATGCTGTAAAAAGTCCTGCCAAAAGCAAATAAGTAATCGCAGTTGAATAAAGCTTTGAGAGGCGGGTTATTTTGCTAATTCTGATTACAGAAGGTTCTAATATAAAACTTAAAAGCCAGGATGCTATAAGGATGATAATTATATCGGAAAATTGGCCTAAAATCTCAAGTCCAATTCTTCCAAGATAAATTCCAACTGCAATGGTTGAAAAAACAACAAGCAGTTTTAAAGAAAATCCCTTTTTTAACTCTTCGAACATTTTATTAATTTATATATTAATTATCCTCTATTTTGTTTATTTAAACAAGTTTGATATATCAATCGACTTTTTTTATAATGACAATGTCAAAAACAGTAATTTTAGAGGTAGCAGATTATGTTAGTTAAGGCTTATAAAACCAAAAAAGTAAGAGATGGGGATGATATTTATAAAATTCTGGATATTTATCTCCCAAAGCTTAAGGAAAAAAGTGTTGTTGCTGTTACATCAAAAATAGTTAGTATTTGTGAAGGACGGTTGATTAAAATTGATCCAAAAGTTGAAAAAGATGAGCTAGTCAAAAAAGAAGCAGAATATTTTTTACCAAGAGAGTTTAACCAGTATGGATTTATGATTAGTATTAATAAAAATATTATGGTAGCTTCAGCTGGAATCGACGAATCAAATGCAAATGGATATTATGTATTGTGGCCAAAAGATCCTCAAGAAAGCGCAAATAAAATCAGGAAATATCTGGCAAACAGATTTAATTTAGAAAATGTAGGAGTTATTATCACAGACAGCAAACTTACTCCCCTAAGATGGGGTGTAACAGGAGTAGCTATTGCCCACAGCGGTTTTAGAGCAATAAACAACTACATTGGGAAACCTGATATTTTTGGAAGAAAATTACAGGCAGAAAAAGTAAATGTTGCAGATGCATTGGCAACAGCAGCAGTAGTCGAAATGGGAGAAGGAAGCGAGCAGCAGCCCTTTGCTATTATTGAAGACGTTAGTTTTGTTAGCTTTCAAAAAAGAAGTCCCACAAAAAAAGAACTTGAAGGCATTAAGATCTCTTTAGGGGATGATGTTTTTGCTTCTCTTCTTAACTCAGTAGAATGGCAAAAAGGAAAAGGTGGAAAGTAATGCAGTTTAAAATACAGCTCGGAGGTGTCAAGCTAACACACCCCCGGGGTGTGGATACTGGATAAGGAAGAGGATTTTTAGGAGAAATCATAGATGAAGATTTTAATCCAACTTTTCAAAAGAGAGTAAATAGTGATATTGAAAAATCTCTTATTGGTTTTTACATTTACATAAAAGAGCATTTTAAAACTAGAGGGGTAGTTATTCCGGAGGAAGTTGATTGCGTATTCTCTATAATTGGTAAGCCTGGAAATGGGGAAAAGCTTCCTTTTCACAGCGGAATTATAGAAGTTCAGTTTCAGGAATCAGATCTTCCTGTAACAACTTCCATAGAATTAAACTTTGATATAGATAAATTGACATTTAGTGGAGAGAAAATAGGGATTAACCAGGATCAATGGGAGGTTTTAAACAGTATTTTTCAGGAAGGCTTGGGAACAAGAGAGATACCTATTATTCAATATTAAAGTATAGTTAATTCTTTTGGGAAGCAAGTTAAAATTCTAAGGCCTTTTTCTTCCAGAACAACTGTGTCTTCAATTCTCACACCTCCAAAACCTTTTATATAAATAGCAGGTTCTATAGAAAATACCATCCCGGGTTTTAAAATTTTTTTAGATTTTGGGGAAAGGCGGAAATTTTCATGAACTTTTTGTCCTATACCGTGTCCCAGAGAATGGGGCATTGGTTCAAAATCTTGAATTTTAATATAGTCTCTTGCCGCTTTATCAACGTCATACATTTTAAGTCTTATTGGTTTAGAAGTTAGCAGTGATAAGTTGGAAGTTATATACTCAATTGCTTTTTGCTGAGAGACAAGGACTGTTTCATAGATTCGTTTTTGCGTATCTGTTGGTTTTCCAAAGAAAAAAGTCCTGGTGATATCGGAGCAGTATCCGTTTGGTTTCGCTCCTAAATCCAGCATAACAAAATCTCCTTTTTTTAGTTTTCTAAGAGTTGTAACGTGGTGTGGATCGGCAGCATTTTCTCCAAAAGCAACGATGGGTCTAAAAGAAATTCCGGAATTATTATTTTTAATAAAAGTTACTATCTTGAAGCGGATTTTTTTTTCCGTAACGCCTTCTTTTATTTCTTTCAGAATAAAAGCCATTGCTTTGTCTGCAAGATTACATGCTTTTTCAATAAGAAGAATTTCCTGAGCGGACTTTATTGCTTTGCTCATTGTTTCTTAATCGGGGTTAGTTTTTTTCCGCTTCCGGTTGAGGGAACTGAAGTCTCTTCTGTTTCCAATTTTGTTTCCTCAGCTATAATTTTTGGATTTTTTGGAATTTGGGGAAGTACAATAATTCTTGTTGCAATTATTCTTTTTTTGTCTTTTTTATCCGGAAAACCAACGATAAAGATACGTTGGGCTTCTTTAATTTTTGAAAAACCCGATTTCTCCAAGCCTCCCTCCCTGGAATAAGAGAGAGTTTTAGTTGTGTTTTCTATATCAGCAAGAATTTCCTTCCCATCGTTTCCGATTATGCTTAAAACATAATTTTCACTGTCTTTTTTTGCGACATAACCGTTTAAAGACTTGGGATGAATAGCAACGTCTATAAATCTTGCAAGAATCCTCCGAGACTGCTTGTTATAAAGACCTAAAACATCTATGGTTGACTCTTTTGAAATGTCTGATATTCCAAACGCTTCCTCTGCGGAAGGGGATGAGAATTTTGTCAATTCATCTACGTCTACAAACTTTGTTTCGCCAATTAAGTTTGAAACAGTTATTTGGGTTTGGGAGACTTCTGTAACTTTTCCGATAACACCTTTTTTTTCAACAAGTTTTAGTTCTGCAACGCGGGATGCAATTCTTTCTTTTAGGTCGTTAATAATGGCTGAGTCGGAAGGTTCCGGGGTAAGGGACGTTGACGGAGTGGGGGAAACCGCAGCACTGACGTTAGCACTGAGCATAAGGTAAAAAGCAGAAATTGTGGTTAAAAAAGTTATTGTTTTTTTCATTTTAAAAGCTCTCTGTTGAGAAAGTTACTGTCCTTGTTATGGTTTCTTCTTCTCCGTTTGGGGAAATGGCCGTAATTACAATTTTATTTGCACCATTATCAATGCTTTGCGTTGCAGAAAAACTTCCATTTTTTGCAGGAGTAACCACTTGATCATCGGAATCACTTGAAATAATAATAATAGCATCCTCTTTTGTTTTGCCTGAGACTGTAATTGTTTTTTTATCAAAAACTTCTTCGTCTTTTGGGCTGTCAAGAGATAAAAAAATTGAGGATTCTTCAAGAGGAGTAGGTGTTACTACCTCTACGATTTGCTTTTTGTTTTGCGGAATAACTTTCGTTGCCTGATAAAAGTAAAAAGCGGCTCCTGTCACCAAAAGGCCGATTACAACGGCAATAAAGGACAGAATTATTTTCTCCTTTTTCATTTTATCTTCGAATTAAGTTCCCATGATACGAAAAAAAAATCCCCTTGTCAATAAAAATTTCCTGTGCTAGGATGTTTTAGTGGAAGTTGTAGTTCTTTCTAAAAATTCAATAAAAATAAAAGGGAAAAAGGTATCTATTGTGGTTGATCCCCAGAAAGAAGTAAGGACCAGTGCCGAGGTTGTTCTTCTTCTTTCCAAAACTTCTTCTTTTGACTCCTCTAAAATTGAGGGGAAAAGGATAGAGATATCCGGTCCCGGGGAATATGAAGCTTCGGGAATTAAAATTGCAGGGGAACTCATGGACGGAAATTTAATTTATGATATAACTTTAGATTACGGCAATATTCTGCTTGCAAAAAGCACTGCTATAGAAAAGTCGTTACAAAAAAAGAGCGAATTGGCAGAAGGAAAGGATTATCATGTTGCAATACTTGCTGCGGATAACCTTATGAACTCGGATATATTGACAAAAATTTCCACAAGGGTGCTAATACTGTACGGAGAAAAGGCAGAAGAAGCAGCAAAGAGTTTGGGTAAACAAGATTTAAAAAAGACTTCTAAATTCTCCGCAGCTTATGAAAAACTTCCGCAAGAAATGGAAACGGTAGTGCTGGAGTAAACTAGCTAAATTTCTAATTAACCTAATTGATCTAATTAACCTAAAAAATGATCAATAACCAATTTACCAATTTTCAGACAATTAACCAATTATTCAATTTCCTAATTTGAAAAACTAGGTATTGGTAATTAAAACATTTTAAAATTGTTTGATCAATTGGTTATTGTAGATTGGTTAATTTTAACTCTTGGGATTTGTTTAGAAATTAGAAATTAGAGTAATTAGAAATTTAAAAATGTATGGCTAATCTTAAAGTTCCTCCACACAACGAAGAAGCAGAGCAAAGCGTTTTGGGCGCAATACTCTTGAGTAAAGAAGCAGTAAGCATTGCGTCCGGAATTATTTCTCCGTCTGATTTTTACAACGATATCAATAAAATAATTTTTGAGTCAATGCTTATTTTATATGAAGACAGAAAACCGATAGATATCCTGACTTTAACATCAAGTCTTAAAAAACAGGATATGTATAAAAAGGTTGGAAGTGCGTATCTCACAGAACTTGTAAATATAGTTCCAACAGCAGCAAACGTTGAACATTATGCAAATCTGATAAAGGAAGGTTCTGTTAGGCGGTCCCTTATTCAGATAGGTTCCCAAATTGCCGAAAACGCTTTTTCGGAGGAAAAGGAAATTAAAGAGACGTTAAACAAAGCAGAATCTTTTATTTTTTCTATTGCATCAAAGAATGAGTCCAGAGGGTTTACTCCTGTGAGAGATGCGTTGGCTTTGTCTTTTGACAGGATAGACGAACTTCATAAAAAAGGAGCAGGACTAAGAGGGGTGAGAACCGGTTTTCCCGATCTTGATAATCTTTTATCGGGTATGCAGGATTCAAATCTTTTAATTCTTGCAGCAAGGCCGGGACAGGGAAAAACTGCAATGGCTGTTAATATGGCCCAGCATATTGCAGTTATCGAGAAAGTTCCGGTTGGAGTGTTTTCATTGGAAATGAGCGAGGAAGAGCTTGTTGACAGGTTTTTAATCGGCCAGGCAGACGTAGATGCATGGAGATTGAAAACAGGTAAGCTTTCGGAAAACGATTTTGGCAAACTTTCCGAGGCAATGGGAAAACTTGCAGATGCTCAAATTTTTATAGATGACACACCGGGAATTTCAGTTTCTGAAATGAGGTCAAAAGCAAGAAAACTTCAGCTTGAGCATAAGGTAAAACTTTTAATAGTTGATTATTTGCAGCTTGTTGATCCGGGAAGACGCTATGACAATAGGGTTCAGGAAGTGTCAATTGTTTCACAAGCATTAAAAAATTTAGCAAGGGAATTAAAAATTCCGGTTTTAGCACTATCTCAGCTGTCGCGTGCGGTAGAGCACAGGGGAGAGAAAAAGCCCCAGCTTGCAGACCTTAGAGAGTCAGGTGCAATAGAGCAGGATGCAGACGTTGTAATGTTTTTATATAAAACAGACGAGGAATTAACACAAAGCTCTCTTACAAAGCTTTTAGTTGCAAAACACAGAAACGGACCGGTTGGTGAGATAGATCTTCTTTTCAGAGGAGACAGAATAAGATTTTATTCGGTTGAAAGAAAAAAGCAGGAGACGGTTTCTGCTAATTAATCTCTGGTTGTCATTGCGAGCGATCCTGAGCTTGTCGAAGGAGAGCGTGGCAATCTCGGATCTGGACAAAAATGACCAGAGATAGCTTCGGTTTTTCAAACTCTCGCAATGACAGGAGGACTTAGGCCTTGACTATTTATCTTAATAAATTTAAAAATAATATTATAGTAAAAATGAGAATGGTGGTGATAAACATTGGATGATATAAATAAAAATCAAGCACAAGGTCAGGTTCCGCCTGTACCAGCACAGGATTTAAACCAAACACAATCTGTGACAGATATTCTCCAGCCGGTAGGACAAGCAGCTCCAAGTGTAGTTCCTTCGGAACCAACTGTCTCTGTTCCGGGAATTTCCGATCCTTCGGCAAGCTCCCTTCAGCAGAGTTTAGGACAAGCAGGACAAGCTCTTCCGGTTCAGCAGGGTGGAGAGGATAAAGTGTTAGCAGCGCTAACCCGAATCGAAGAAAAACTGCAGCAAATTGCAGCAAAAGTAGGCGTTTAACTTTATTTTATAAAGTTTGCTGGAAAAAGATTTAGAAGAAGGCTGAAAACTTCTTCTGATTCTTTTTTTGTGGGAAGATTCTTTAATTTTGACTTGAGTTGACTCAGCTTAATAGATTTCACATTAAATTTTTTGGCTGTATATAATTCTCGTTTCATTCCTTCCGATATCCTACCGTCTGCAACTGCAATAATAGGTTTTACTTTTTTAATAAAGTGTGTTGTAAACGTTAAACCGTAATCTCTTAGTCTTTTATCTGCTGATTCGTTGAACAGTGCAAAACCATGAAGGTGGGGGATAAACAGTAGATTTAACCTTTTTTTATATTTTGTCCCAATCATCTCACTTGATGCTTTGAGCGCTTCAAGAACGTGATCCTTAATTGACTTTTCTTTGGTTGCAGCAAAAGGGGAGCATAGATAAACAAAATGTTCGTTTCGTAAAAGTTCGTCTTTAAAAAAATTTGTAAGTCTTAAGGCCTCTTGCTTTGGACTTGTCTTCGGAGCATTAAGCCTAAATGAATGCGGGTGGAGCTTTGCAATGCATGGATGAAATCTTTGGGTATGCACAAAAAAAGTATAGAGGAAGTTTTTTTATTTTTCAAGATACATAATGTATTTTTCATCTCTCATTTATCATCTTTCAACTCTTAATCCTTGTCCCACTAAAAACCAAAATGCAACTAAAGTTACAATGCTTGCCGGATTAAAAAGCATTGCACTAAATACTCCTAAAAAAAGTGTTGTCTCTGGAATTTTTGAGTTTTTTAAAAAGTTCGTAAAAGAAAAAAAGATTAAAAGACAAAATATAGATAAGCCAACCAACCCTCCCTGAACCCACCAATCCAAAAGAACATTGTGGGAACTATCTACATACTGAAATCTTGAATTGTTAGAGATTTGCCGGGCAGTTTCGGGGAGATCTTTTTCTATATTTCCAAAGCCTGTTCCCAAAACAGGATTTCTAAGTCCTGTAAAAAAAGCTGTTACCCAAACATCTTTTCTATTTTCATAAATCCCTCCCCTCTCAAAAAAGGGAAGGGAGAGACTGGTTAATATAAGCAGAAAAGCAATAATAGACGCTTTCTTAAAAGAGAGTTTAAAATATTTTAATAAAGAGATAAAGATGAGCTGAATAGAAAAGCCAATAAGTCCTGATCTTGATCCGGTAAGAAAAATAAGGCTTGAGACTAAAACAAGAAGCAATATCTTCAGCATTTTATTAATGGTTGGTTTGTTTAAGCTCAGAAAGTAAACAAAAGGCCATATAAAAAGAACAGTTGCAGAAAGGGCGTTTGGTTCGCCAATTGTTCCGACAGCTCTACCTGCTTGGTTTGTTCCGAAGGAAAATCCGCCAAATACTAAAAGTCCAAAGGCAATAGAAGGTATATACTTGGGTACTGTTTTGAAATCAAATTGCGAAGAAATAAAAGAAAATATCAAAAGATGCCACAGAACAAAAATCCCCTGAAGTCTGAAAACATTTCCAAATAAAGAAATAGAAGTTCTGAAAAGTACAAGATCGAGTAAGGTCAACAAAAATATGCCTACTAATAAATAATAAGGGACTTTATTAATATTTTTTTTAAGATCGATTTTTCCAAAAATGAAAAATATAAATAAAATCTCTATTAAAATTTCCGCTAGAATTATTTTTGGAGTTTCAAAGTAGGATACTCCAAAGGGCAAGACAATTAAGGGGAGAACAAAAAGCAGGAATGAAAAGAAAAAAACTTGCACTAATTAGATAGTAACAAAAATAATGGGTAGGTGTGCCGAGAGAGGGAGTCTCTCCTTCGCTAAAGCTTCGAAGGGCAAAGCGAATCCCACTTCGCCAAAGGCTTCGTGGGACAAAGCCCTCTTTTTGTGGCCAGAGAGAGATTCGAACTCTCATGAGCTTGCGCTCACGGGTTTTTGAGACCCGCGTGTCTACCATTCCACCACCCGGCCATAATACCATAGAGTTTATCCTCGCATCGGAGATGCGGGACCACCTCGGCATGCCTTCAATTATATCACGGAATGCTTGATTTTTGGGTGGCCTCAGGATAGAATATTAGGATATGGTTTTTGAGCTTACTTCAAATTCACTGGATAAAGTCTCGTGCGATGGGGTAGTGGTTTTTGCTTTTGAGGGTAAAGATTCATTTGTGGCTTCAAAAAGTTTTGTTAAACTGGACTCTTTACTCAATAATTTGCTTACGGAAGATGCCAAAATGGACAACTTTAAAGGTAAAGTAGGGGAGGCTCTTCCTATACATACACATAGAAAGATTTTAGGAGCTAAGATTTTTGTTTTAGGTCTTGGGAAAAAAGAAGATTTTGACAAAAATGTTTTAAGACGTGCAATTGGTCTTTTTGCAAAAGGACAAAAAAGCAAACTTAAATGTGCTTCTCTTTCAATACTTGATTCTCAAGACGCCAAAATTGATGCCTTTGTCCAGGGGCAGGTTATTGCGGAAGGTTTTTCTTTGGGTTCTTATTCTTTTGCCAAATATAAAAAAGAGGAAAACATAAAAGTACTTGAAAATATTATAGTATCTGAAGAAAATAAAAACCTGTCACTTAAGATAAAAGAAGGAATAAAACTTGGGGAAATTTACTCCAAAGGGACAATTGTTGCAAGAGACTTGATAAATGAACAGGCGTCAATTACTAATCCCACACATCTTGCCAATTTTGCATTGGAAATAGCTAAGAAAAATAAAAATATCAAGTGTAAAGTTTTGGATAGGGACGAGCTTGAAAAAATGGGGATGGAGGCATTTTTGGGGGTTGCAAGAGCAGCAGATACTCCTCCAAAATTTATCATTCTTGAATATTCTCCCAAGGCAGTGTATTCGGGAAAAAAGATTGCAATTGTCGGCAAGGGTATAACCTTTGATACAGGAGGAATTAATGTTAAAACAGGGGACAGCATGCAGACAATGAAGTGTGATATGTCGGGAGCAGCTGCGGTTTTGGGACTTTTTTCGGTAATCTCCGACGTAAAACCCGGTATTTCTGTTTTAGGACTTATTGCTGCAACACCAAATTTGATTTCGGCAAAAGGGATTGTGCCGGGGGATGTGCTAAGAGCTCTTAACGGCAAGACAATCGAGGTTTTAGATACAGATGCGGAAGGACGGGTAACAATGGCAGACAGTCTTTCGTACGCTGTGAAAAAAGGAGCAGGTCAAATTATAGACCTTGCAACTTTAACAGGAGCATGCGAGGTTGCTCTTGGAACCGAAATTACTGGTCTTTTTACTAATAATCAAAAAATGAGTGAAAGTTTTAAAAAGGCAGCCTCAGACGCAGGCGAGAAGGTCTGGGAACTTCCGCTTGATAAAGACTATAAGGAGCTTAACAAAAGCGAAGTTGCGGATATTTCAAATATTCCCTCAACAAGATGGGGAGGAGCAATAACTGCAGCTTTATTTTTGGAGGAGTTTGTTGATAATAAGCCGTGGATTCATTTAGATATTGCAGGGCCCGCATTTTCCGAAAAACCATGGAGTCTTGGACCAAAAGGGGGAACAGGCTTTGGAGTACGAAGTCTACTTAATTTTCTCAGAGGAAATTAAGAGTTGAGAATTGAGAAGTGAGAGATGAGAAATTAAAATATGATATCGGTTACAGAATTAAGAAGCGGAACAGTTTTTGAAGAACAAGGAAGCCTTTTACAGGTTTTATCCTACGAGCATATAAAAATGGGTAGGGGAAGTGCAAACATTAAAGTAAAAGTTAAAAATCTAAGAAGCGGTTCAACAACAGAAAAAAGCTTTATAAATGGAGCAAAAGTTCAGGAAGTGTACGTTGCCAAAAAAGATCTTCAGTTTCTTTATAAGGATAACGAGAATGCTTTTTTTATGGATCCTGTAACCTTTGATCAGGTGAGCGTATCTTTAAAAGTAGCAGAAAACCACGAATATTTAAAAGAAGGAGAAACTTTTTCCGTAAGTTTCTTAGGGGAAGAACCACTTTTTCTGACTCTTCCTCCAAAAATGGATTTAAAAGTCGTAGAAACAGGGGGCGGGGTAAAGGGTAATTCTGCAACAAACGTATTTAAAGAGGCAATTTTAGAAAATGGGCTCAAAGTCAAGGTACCCCTTTTTATAAAAGAAGGCGCTAAGGTAAGAGTAGATACAAGAACAGGAGAATACTCCCAGAAGGCCGGTTAAAAGTTTAAAGTGCAAAGCTCAGAATGAAGGTAAATTTTTTATAAATAAAGTTCCTCAACTTTTAATTTTTAACCTTTAACTTTGCACTGAAATTATGAATATAATAAAAAAGATATTGGGTGCCAACGACATTGTTAAAGTTCTCCGCATCAAGCCTTTTTTAAACCTCATGCTCTCGGAATTTTTCTCACAAACTGCATTCAACATGCAGCATTTTGTAATTATATTTATTATCTACGAGGTTTTTAAATCAAATACCGCAGTTTCGGGAGTAATTCTTTCTTTCACTATTCCATCTATTATATTTAGTGTTTTAGCAGGAGTTTATGTCGACAGGTGGGATAAAAAGAAGGTTCTTTTTTACACAAATTTTTTAAGAGCCATTCTTCTTCTGTTTTTCTTAATTCCGAATCTGCATCTTGCTGCAATTTACGGAGTAACTTTTTTGCTTGCGGTTGCAACCCAGTTCTTTCTTCCGGCAGAGGCTCCGATGATCCCAAACCTTGTAAAAAAAGATTTAATGGTATCTGCCAATTCAATTTTTGGTGTCGGTATTTTTGTAACTGTTCTTATTGGCTATATTGTTTCAGGTCCGCTTCTTTTGATTTTGGGAAGGTCCTACACTTTCATACTTCTTTCTTTACTTTTTTTCATAAGCGCAGTTTTTATTCTTCTTATACCTTCTTCTAAAAAAGTAAAAGATAATCAAGTCTTAGGAGATGGGGTAGGAGAGTCGATTATTATTGAGATAAAAGAAGTTTTCGCATTTATGAAAAAGGCAAAAAAAGTAAGTACTTCGCTTATTCTTTTAACTTTTTCCCAAACTATTCTTTTTGTTTTTGCAGTACTAGGACCTGGGTATATGTCTCAAATACTTTATGTCCGGGTTGAAAGCTTGTCATGGATTCTTCTTGCGCCTGCTGCTGCCGGAATGATTGTTGGATCTCTTACAATAGGAACCTTGTCTAAAAAAATTTCTTTGCACACTGCCATTACCATAGGCTTTTTATTGGAAGGCCTTGTTTTTATTTTTCTTCCGCATGGAAGCAGGGTAGAGTCGTATAGAATTGTCCAAACCTTAAACGAACATCTTCCACGATTTCTTGATATAAATATTTTGCATATAATTATGTTTAGCGCTTTTCTTGCAGGCCTTGGCAATTCTTTGATATTTATTCCTGCAAATACAACCATTCAAACACATACAACAGAAGAATTCAGAGGAAGGGTTTACGGGCTTTTAAATGCATTGGTCGGCGCTGTTTCTCTTATTCCCGTTGCAGCAGCAGGCGGACTTGCAGACATTTTAGGGGTTGGTACAGTTTTGGGAGGATTAGGATTTCTTTTATTTATTACCGGAATATTCCGTTTCTTTTTTTAAATGTATTTTCAAATCTTTTTAATCATTGCGGCTTTTATTATTTTTCTTTTTTTAGTTTTTGCATTGAGCAATGACGATTTTGTTTTGCTTCGGAAAAATGTTTCTACCGAGGGCCTTTTTAATCTGGCAATCTTAACTTCTTTTTTTGGTCTTTTCTCTGCCAGGTTTTTGTATGTTGCCTTAAACCCTAATATAAAGTTTCTAAACCCTTTTGTATTTTTTTTATTTCCTTACTTTCCGGGGTTATCTCTTGCGGGTGGGGTTATAGGGGGTTCTTTTTTTGCTTTATTTTTAGCATCAAGGAATAAAATGCCCGGGGTAAGAGTTTTGGATATTTTTTCAATCTCTTTTTTAGGTTCTCTTGTGTTTGTCTTTTTTATTAAGTTTTTAGACCTATTAATTTTTGAAAGGAAATTTTTCTTGCTTGATACCTTAACCTTTGCATCTTGTCTTATATTTTTTTCACTTGTTATATATCTATTTCTAAGGTCAAAAATAAAGGATGGAGCATCTTCACTTTTTATTTTAATCTTCTTTTCGATTTTGGGAATTGGCGTAAATGCAATTTCTAAAGATCCTAAGCTGTTATTTTTTCTTTCAAAAGAGTCTTTTGTTCTTATTCCTATTTTTCTTTTTTCAATTTTTGTTTTGTTTAAAAAAATAAAGCTTGATTTTAAAAAGGATTTAAAATTAAAAAAATAATGGAACAGAAGATCATATATGAAGACGAGTATCTTCTCGTTGTAGATAAACCCTATGGAACAACTGTAAACCGTTCCGATACGACAAAAGGGGAGAAGACCCTGCAGGATTGGGTGGAAGAGTATTTAAGAGTACCAAGGGTATCAAGGGTACCAAAAGTACTAAGGGAAGAAAAAGCTCTTGATGCTCCTGGTACACTTGGTACTCGTGATACTTTTTTGGATAGGGCGGGCCCGCCTGCAACGCATGCCTTTGCATTGCGGGCAGGAATAGTTCACAGATTAGACAAGGAAACGTCCGGAATTCTTCTTGTTGCCAAAACAAAAGATGCTTTCGAAAACCTTCAAAAACAATTTAAAGAAAGAATTGTTAAAAAAGTTTATACAGCGCTTGCACATGGTAAAGTTTTACCTGAAGTGGGGGAGATAAAAGTGCCTGTTGGAAGACTGCCTTGGAACAGGAAAAGATTTGGCGTTGTTCTCGATGGTAGAGAATCTCTTACTCGTTACAAAGTAATAAAAAACTACAGTTTACCTGCCCGCAATGCTTCGCCCGCCGGCCAACGACTGGCACTGTCGGGCAGGCAAAGCGATGCAGGTGGGAACTCTAATCTCTATACGCTATTGGAGCTTTATCCCGAGACAGGAAGGACTCATCAGATAAGGGTTCATTTAAAATATATTAACCATCCTATTTTTGCAGACTATTTATATGCGGGACGAAAAACCTCAAGAGATGATAGGAAATTTCTTCCAAGAGTATTTCTTCATGCTTCGAAAATTTCTTTTCAGCATCCATCTTCGGGGGAAGTAGTATCTTTCGAAAGCCCCCTCCCAAAAGAACTAAAGGAATTCCTTGATGGTCTATTACCCGCAGGTGTCTAGCTATCCCACCCCTGGGGTGTGAACCTAAACAAAAGATTAGTTCAATAGTTTAAATTATTGAACCGGTTAATTATCAAAAACTTAGTCTAATAATCTAAATCATTAGACTAAACTTTTGTTAACTTGACAGCTAATTTTACAGCTGATACTCTTTAAATATGTCAGAAGCAGGTGAAGGAGGACCTCCAAAAGTTTCCCAAGAACAAAAACCAAGTTTCGGACGAAGACTAGTTCAAGGTCTAAAAAATATCGGTAAAAAACCAATAAGCGAGCAGGATCAACTGATAGAGCAATTAGCGGAAGAACATCTTCGCAGAGCAGATCTGAAATCAAAACCCATTCAAGAAGAAATCGAGCATAAGCGTGCACTTCAAGAGCAACGACAGAAGGATGTTCTAGCAAAGTTAGATGAGTTCGATAGCCAGCAGAAAGAAAGAGATCAACAAAGGCTTGCCAAATTGAGAGAAAGAGTAGGACAACTTAAAGAAGAGAATGATGCAGCAGAACAAGAAAAAAAACCTCAAGAATAAAATCTTCAAAGTTTTTAATAAAACTTGATTTAGTTTACAAATTCTTGCTATTATTGTAAAAAGGTGTATTGCCCGCCTAAATTCAGCATTCGGCTTTTTAATTCTATTCGAATACGCCTCATGCTTCTTTTATCGGCGGACCTAAGAAATTCTAATTCCGATAAAATCGGGAAGAATTTCTAAGGGAGGTGTAGTTTATGGCGGGATTTGGAGGATTTTACAAAGGCGAAAAGAAAAAAAAGAAAAAGGGAAACGAGAAAGGCTCTTCTTATAGCGATAAACCCGTATTTACTCTTCCCGA
>Ga0066639_10002367_pt1 | contig 16501 bp, 14 predicted proteins | sample CryGeyCG2114_010_2_FD_59504 | JGI IMG/M metagenome (GOLD analysis project Ga0066639, IMG submission 59504) | Groundwater microbial communities from aquifer - Crystal Geyser CG10_big_fil_rev_8/21/14_0.10 | ecosystem: Environmental > Aquatic > Deep subsurface > Groundwater | place: USA: Utah...
CTCAACATGAAACCACCGTTACAAATTAATCAAGTGCCGGATTTTTAAGCGAACATACCGGAATAAAAAAGATTTTTAATTAATTTAAGTATTTTTCTATATTATAATTATGTTCATTAAGTGTTATGGAATAGTACATATTTCCATGATTATCCGAAAGATAAAACCAGTATTCAGAGTCTTGTGGATCAACTGCAGCTTTTAAAGAAGATAAGCTTGGATTACAAATAGCTTTAGGTGGCAAATCCTGATTAGTATATGTATTATAAAAAGAATCTATTTTTGAATCATTAGAAGAAATTGGAGCCCACCATTTACAATCATAGTTTGATGCTCCACAACTAACAGTTGCTCTAGCATATTGTATTGTAGCATCAACTTGTAAGGGCCATCCTTGTTTCAATCTTTTAAGTAAAATTCCAGCTACAATTTTTCTATCTTCATCGTGTTTAGCCTCTCTTTCAATTAAAGAAGCCAAAATAACTGTTTGCTTCTTTGTTAAACTTGTATTTATAGTTAATAAGTTAAATTTCTTATCAAAATTATTAGTCAATATTTGAATTATATCTTGTACATTTGAATTTTTTGGTATCAAATATGTATCGGGAAAAAGGTATCCTTCTAAATCAACTGTGTTTTTTAAAAAATCATTCAAATCAAACTCTACTTCTTGATTTCTAAATGCTTTAGCAATAATTATAGCAACTTCCTCTCTTCTTAGGCCCTCAAGAATAGTTACCCATACATCTAAAGTACCATGGGTTAAATTTTGAGCCACTTCAAATAAATTCATCGACGGAGATAGTCTAAAATCTCCTGCCTGAAGGCTTTTTGATAAACCTTCTTTGGCAACAATTAGTTTAAATGCAAATACATTCTTTATTAAGCCCCTATCTTTTAATATTTTTCCAATCTCTTCTACTCCTAAGCCCCTAGGAATAACTATAATTTGTGGTTCGCTGTCTTGAATATCAACTGGGCTTGAAACCTGTTTCCACCAATTAAAAAAAATAATAGGAGATAAAAAAATAAGAAGAAAAGTAAATAAAAAAATTGTCCTTTTCATTATTAATTTTAATCTATCAGTTTAAACCTCTTCAAATAAAGCTCTTCGATACTTATCAGTTTTTTTGTCCCATATAAATATTCTCCCACAATGACAAGTAACTTTTTCTTTACTATCATTTTTTATTTCCCTTTTTCCCTTCTTTAGGGGCATACCACAACCAACACACTGACCTTTAGATAATAACCAAGCCTGAACTGGAGCAATAATATTTTTTAACATACAACCTCCTTTTTATTATCTTATCATTTAGCTTTCCGTATGGTCAAGATAAGATTGTAAAATCAAGCATGCGGAAACCATATGTTTGCTTTTTCTTCTTTTCAACAATGGTTTTCCTGCCTCAATCATCTTTACTACTGCTTCTTTTGAAGTCAAGGTTTCATCTTGATAACAAATGGGAAGATTGGTTGATTTCTCTAATTTTTGTCTAAAATTTTTTACTTTTAAAGCTAGCTTTCCCTTGGGCAATCCTAAAACAATCAAATTAATTTTATTTTGCAAACATATAGTTTTAATTCTGTTAATTAAATTAACGCCAGTTTTTATTTTTATCTGACATAATGATTCTACTAAGCTGCCCCATGATATAGCTAAACCGATATTCTTTAAACCATAATCAATTCCTAAAATATTCATTAAATTCTTATTAACCTAGCTTTTATAATTCCACGTTTTTTATAAGTTCCTGGCGGAACACAGGTAACTAAACTTAAAGTCTGTTCATTAAAATGCTGCTCTAATACTTGAACATTCTCTGGGTCAACCTCAAAATAATCTTCAACTTGATAAATATATTCTACTCCATCAAAATAAATATTTATTTTATCTCCTTTTTCCAAAGTTGGAATTTTAGAAAATATTGTTTCATAATTTCTGGGGTTATAAAAAATAGGCAAAACTGAATGACCAAAAATAACAGTATTTCCATATTCTCCAGGTAATGCTGTTCCCGGATAGTGTACTAAGGTTTCTTTTATTTCCTGACCTCCTATTGTTACTATCGCTTCTTTAATTTTTAACTTGGAAATAGAAAAAGAATAATGAGTAATTTTACTTGGCTTTATTCTGGGCAAAGGAACTGAAGGAAACCAGTTATTAATTAAATTATAATCAATATCATTATCTATTTCTGGTCTTGGATTTTTTTCTTGAGCAGATAAAACTGAGGATCCTATGGGATTAATAAAACCCTTAGCTTCAATTAAAGTGCTTTCTGAAATAGGAGATATTAATCTTGTCCTATTTTTAGAAATAATTAATAACTTATATGATATTATCGGAAAAGTAACTATCAAAAGAAGAATAAAACCACTCAATATTGATAAATATGGTAGGCTTTTAAAAGCAGTATAAATTAATCTATCTCCATTGGGCCTAGATTTTTGATTATTAACTGAAGCTTTAACATAAATATAAAGAGTCATAAGATAAATTAACTACTACTCCTTCATCTCTATTTCAATTTTTATATTCTTAACAAGTTTTGGCAAAGTATTTAATTTTGCTGGAAGATGGGGACTAATCTTAATATCTGCCTGAGAAAAATTGGGTAAACTCTTTAAATATTCTTGAACAACCCCTGGATAACGACCCCTTAAGTTAGATCTTACTTCACTTAAATCAATTGAGGGAAATAATTTAACCTTAGCAATTGATTTAAAATAAGCTTTATTGTCTTTAACTTCAATGTCTGTGGTTTTAATAGTTGTAGATTCTTTATTAAAAATAAAATTATCAGGAATATTATCAGCAATTTTAGCTATTAAAAGCTGGTTAAAATCATCTTTTTTATAAACTAAAAAAAGAAGCTTTGTTTTAAGTTCTAGATTTAAATTATTTGCCTCATCACCCTCTTCGTGATCAAATTTTTGGTTAGATATCTCTAGCTCTGCATCTCTATTTAATAACTCTTTATCTGAAGATATTTGCATCTTCAGCTGTTCTTGAGCCTTTAATCTTAAGTCGCTTTTTAACTCTTCCAATAACATAGATTTATCTTCTTTAGAAACCGCCCTAACCTCACGACTTATCCCGCCAGTTAATCTATCTTTCACTTTAGCACTATATAGATTTGAAGGATATTGTTTAAAACTTAATAATGTATTAGTTTTAAGATTAAACTCTGTTCCTATTGAACTTGCTATTACACTCGTAATAATTTTTCCATAAGTTACCTGTTCTCCTTCTTCCGTTGTTTCCGAAGAACTAGAAGCAATTGTTATACCCTCATTTAAAATAAAGGTCAAGTTGTCTGGTCCAATTAAAACTGTTCCTGCAGAAAAACTTTTTTCTAAATCACTTTTATTATAAATAATTACTTCTCCTTTGGCTTTTTCTCCCACAACTGTTTTTCCAGTCGTTTCTTTTGCTTTACTTCCATTAATTTCTATTTCTTTCAAACTACCAGGGATTATGCTTTTATCAAAATCTATACTAGAAGCCTGGGTATCAATAATAATATCAAGCTCTTTTTCTAATATTTTAGGTTCTAAATATAATTTTACTTCAGCTTTGGGGATATACCAATAAAATGCTAAACCCCCAGCAGTAAATAAAATAAATAAAATAATAACTACAATAAAAATGTTGGGTTTTTTTGGTTTAAATATAAAAAAAGTTAGAGATTTTTTATAATTTTTTAAAGATTTTATTAATGATTTTATTCCAAAATTACTTAATATTTTTGATTTTTGATTTAATTTATCACTCGTTTTAATCTCTTTTGCTAGTTCTTTTTTGGTTTTCATTGGTTCTTTTTTTTCTTCATTTATATTATAGTCTTGATTTTCATCTATAAATTCAGTTTCGGAAATATCTTTATTTGAAATAAAACCTAGTTTAGCAACATTATCAATATTTTCATTTTCATTTTCTAATTTAGCTTCTTGAATTTTAGACTTAGAATTAATTTTTTTAACAGATTCTTTTTTATCTTCTTCCTTTTTAACAAAACTATCTTCTTGCCCACTTTCTTCTAACCCTTCTTCTTTCTCTTTAATTTTTAATCCTAGGGATTTTGCCGCCTCAGCGCCACCAGCAATTGCTACCGCCTTAACCGGAGTAGCTACTTCTAAAGCCTGAACCTTCGGAAAATGTAAAAATGGCAAATTTTCTTGCCAATTAAATGAAATAAGTTGTTGCTTTGCGTCTTCAAAATCAGCTATTCCATTAAAAAGTATCATTCTTGTAGGTAAATTTTCTACTTCTCCAAACCTAGCTAATCCCTCCCTAACATCTGCAGCTAAATCTTCACTTTTACCAACCTGCTGACTTCCTATTACTTGACCTGATTGAACTAAACTAACAATAATTTGAGTTTCTGAAAGGTGAATAAAAATTGCATTTACTGGAATTCCCTCCTTTTCTTTTAAAAATGTCGTCAGGGCTTCCAAAGTAACCACAAAACCCATTGGTTTTAATTCTAACTTATTACATAATTTTCCTAATAACTTTTTTTTATCCTCAACAATATCACTTCCATCAACCCAGCTCTCAGGTAAACCAAAAATAACCTTATCTGGTTCAGGATTTATTTCCTCAAAAGCATTACTAATAGATTGGTCAGTAGCAGTAATAATTGAATCAAGATTGTTTTCATCCCACTCTTCTATTGAACCAACATTTAATACTATCGTTTTCCCATCTTCGACCGTCCAAACTGCACTTTTAACAATTTCTGGAGAAATTTCAAGACTTAGAAATGTTTCCCTTTTTTCCTCTTGACTAGTGCTTATTTTCGAAATAATATTTTTTATTTCCATTGTGAAGTATTCAACTACTTTTAAGGTTTTAATACTGCATAAATTCTGCGTTTACCAGCTCCACAAGATTCTTCTTTTTTAATAATAAACTTTCCTAAAACTCCTGTAAAGCTAACATGGGGACCGCCACAAATCTCTTTAGAAAAATTACCAATATCATAAACTTTTACAATATCAGGATATTTTTGATTAAAAAATGCTAAAGCACCTTGTTTTAAGGCTTGATTAAAATTTAAATTTTCTTTTGTAACCCTAAGGTTTTTTCTTATTTGTTTATTAACTAAGTTCTCAATTTCAACAAGCTCTTTATCTAATAATGGTTTTGAGTGGGTAAAATCAAACCTCAACCTCTCTTGGGTAATATTTGAACCAGCTTGTTTTACATGATCTCCCAATATCTGGCGTAAAGATTGATGAAGAAGATGGGTTACCGTATGTAATTTTATTACGCTTTTTGAATGATTCTGTAATCCTCCTTTAAATTTTTGCTTCATGCCTTTTCTGGAAATATTTTGATGTTTTTTCATTTCCTTCCTAAACTCACCTTGATTATACTTATAACCTTTTTCCAATAACTGATCCGGAGAAAGTCCAAATGTCGTAAATAACCTAAAGGCTTGTTGAGCGTTAATTTTTTTAGTAGAAAATTTTTTTTCTATCTTACTAATTAATTGATTATATTTATTAACCTCATCTAAAAATACTGATAATATTCCTTTATAATCTTTTATTTCCGCATATGTTAAAGAGTAAACTTTAGAAAAAAATTCAATTCCTTTAATATAAAAGCTTTTCTGGTTAATTTTCAATTTGCTAGCAGCATCTACAACCCGCCTAATTAATCTTCTTAAGATATAGCCCCTATCTTTATTAGAAGGAATAACTCCCGTAGAAATAATAAACACTGAGGCTCTTAAGTGATCTGCTATAATTCTAAAATGTTTTTTATTATCTTCATATCTTCTTTCACTTATTTCTTCAATTGTTCTGACCAATTTATAAAAAAGAGGCGTTAAAAAAGGATCTGGATTATTAATTCTTCCCATTAAAAATTCTGTGAGGGCAATTACTCTTTCAAAACCCATACCTGTGTCTACATTCTTTTGTTTTAATGGCTCAAAACTACCATCTATTTTTTTTTTATATTGCATAAAAACATTGTTCCAAAATTCAAAAAATCTACCACAATCACAATTGGGATGACAAAAGGAGCCAAATTTTTTATTGTGTGGCTTTCCGGTATCATAAAATATTTCTGTGTCAGGACCACATGGGCCAATCTGGGAAACAGGACCCCACCAATTTTTACTTTTATCATAAAGAAAAATTCTTTCATTGCCCTCAAAATCTGGTTTATCTCTATTGCCTAACTTTGCTTTTATACCAACTCTACCAAAAGCCTCCATCCATATTTTAATCGACTCATTATCTCTAGATATGTTTTTATCACCCTCAAAAACAGTTACATAAATATTTTTTGGATTAAAACCCAACCATTCCTTTTTGTAAATAAATTCAAATGACCACTCAATAGCTTTTCTCTTAAAATAATCTCCCAAACTCCAATTTCCCATCATTTCAAAAAAAGTAAAATGAGTTAAATCTCCCACATGGTCAATATCATCTGTTCGTAAACATTTCTGTATAGAACACAGTCTTTTTCCTAAAGGATGATTTTCCCCCATAAGATAACGAACTAAAGGACTCATGCCGGCTGGAGTAAATAAAATTGTTGCATCATCTTCGGGAATTAATGAAGCCGAGGGAATTTGTTTATGTCCTTTACTAACAAAAAAGTCAATAAATTTTTTTCTTAAAGTATCTGCCTTCACATTAAAATTTTATCAGAAGAGAAAACCAATCTCAAGGAGTCTTTTTTAAACTCTTACCATTTTTTTTGAAAAAAATTTTATCTTTTTTTTGTCCTTGAATTTCTTCTTTATTTTCAGATAATTCAATTTTATCGTCTTTAAAGAACTTAGAAACTGATTTTAAAAAATTTACGCCTTTTTTAACCCCATGAATAAACTCTGAAGCATCTTCAACTGGCTGAGCAACAGCCGATGTCATTCGACGAGTATCATCTAATATGAGATTAATTTTCTCAATACTTTTTTTAAACTCCCTTAAAATCTGGTATACCGCTAAGCCAATAATAGTAAGAAGTACTGTTAAAACACTAATTACAACTGTTAAAAGTATTTGAGTTGAGTCAATCATTATAATTTTAAGTATTTAACATTTAGTTATTTTTGTCAACTTTTTTTACCTTTCTAATAACCACCGTCTTCTTGTTTTTCCGATCAATTGCTTTGATTTCAATAATATTTTCTCCAGGAAAAAGTTTTAGCTTATAAGAAAAATTATTGTTTTTATCTAAATCAATCAATTGATCATTAATATAAACGCTAACCTCATTATCTGTTTTTCCATTTATCTGTAAAATGTCCTGATTAACTTCTTGATTATCTATAGGATTCTCAATTACTAGTTTTGGAGAATAAATTAAATTTTTTAATTGAATTCCAATATAAACTAAAAAAAGAACAAATATAAAAAATAAAAATATAATCAGTGTTAATTTTGGATTCCAGCTAAAATTAAGTCTATTTTTAAATACAAGGCTTTTAGAAACTATTTCCCCTTTTTGGACTTGTTGCCAATCACGGCGAAACACTGCCAATAATCTATCTGGGTTCAAATTCAGATTTTTAGCATAGTTTCTAATAAAACCTTTAACAAATGTCATCGGAGGTAAAGAAAAAAAGTCATCGGCCTCAATTAACATTAATGCTTCTTGAGAAATTTTAGTCTCTTCATGAATTTGCAAAATTGTTTTTCCTTGCTTTATTCTCTCTGTCTTTAAAATCTCTCCAACAGTCTTCATCTTAACCCTCTTGTTGAGCAAAAAATTCCTCAGCATTTTTTAGCAATACATCTCTCGGTTTTGATCCCTCAGCAGGACTAACAATTCCTGCTGATTCTAGTTGATCTAAAATTCTTGCTGCTCTGGCATAACCAATAGAAAGACGACGCTGTAAAAGCGAAGCCGAAGCCCGATCATACTGACAAACAATCTTTACTGCATCTTCAAAAAATTCATCTGATACACCCACTTCTCCTGGTTTACTAAAAATGGCTTTTGATTTAAATTTTGTTGTAACCTCTTCTGTATAATGAGGAGAAACTCCTGTATCTTTTAAGAAATTAATCAGGCCTTTTACTTCACTATCGGAAACAAAAGGTCCCTGAATTCTAGTTGGTTTTGCTTGATCAGGAGGAATATAAAGCATATCACCCCGACCAAGAAGCTTTTCTGCCCCAGGCATATCAATAATTACTCGAGAATCAATCATCGAAGAAACATTAAAAGCAATTCTACAAGGAATATTAGCTTTAATCAAACCAGTTATAATATCAACGCTTGGTCTTTGGGTGGAAACGATTAAATGAATACCAGTAGCTCTGGCCATTTGAGCAATCCTAGTAATAGCATCCTCAACCTCTGAAGGAGCAAAAAGCATAATATCTGCTAATTCATCAATAATAATAATAATATAAGGAATTGCTTGAAAACCAGATAATTCATTATAGTCATCTATTTTTCTTGCCCCTGCTTTAGCAAAAATTTTATATCTTCTTTCCATTTCTTCAATCGCCCATTTTAATGCTGATACTACTTTTTCAGGCTCAACAATTACTGGTGTTAATAAATGAGGAATACCATTATACTGAGTTAACTCTACTCGTTTAGGATCAACTAAAATAAATTTAACCTCATTAGGACTAGCTCTAAATAATATGCTTGTAATAAAAGAATTTATGGCTACTGACTTACCACTGCCAGTTGCCCCAGCAATCAGAGCATGAGGCATTCTAGCAATATTATCAATCACCGGCTTTCCTGATACATCTAATCCTAAACCAATAGATAATTTTGATTTGGATTTTTTCATTTCAGATGAGCTTAAAAGTTTTTTTAATGGCACTATTTCTAAAGATCGATTAGGAACCTCAACGCCAATCATTGAACGGCCCGGAATTGGAGCTTCAATTCTAATCTGGCCGGTTGGAGCTGCTAAAGCTAAGGCTAAATCATTAGCTAAAGCGGTAATTTTAGAAAGTTTTGTTCCCATAGATATCTCTAGAGCATATTGGGTTACTGCTGGACCACAATTAACTTCTGCTACCCGAGCATCAATACCAAAACTCTCAAGAGTTTTTTCTATAATCGCCGCATTGTGTTTTAAATCTCCCCTGTCTGCTTGAGTATTTTCCATATCACTCAACAAACTAAGAGGGGGATGTTCCCAAATTTTTCTCTGAGCTGCTGGAATATTACTTACTACTTGAGACTTAAGATCTTTTTCTGAAGCCTCCTCTTTTTGTTCTAGCCTTATTTCTGCTTTCTTTCTTATCTCTTTACCTTCCAATCCTTTAATTTGAATGTCTTGGCCTGTTAAAGTTAAAGATTCTGCTTTTTTAGCTTTAAATAATAAAAACCTATTTTCTTTGACAAATTTAAACAAATTAATAAAAAATAAAACTACATCTTCTAAAGAAGTTTCAAACAAAACTATAAAGCCAATAAATACTGAGCCCAACAACATAATTATCGCTCCCAAGCTAGTGATTAAGGCTTTTAATCCTTCCCATATTCTTACTCCAAATATACCGGCTTTAGTCAAACCAATACTAGAAATAAAAATCAATATTCCCCCAACTAAAAGATTGGGTCTAGCAATCCGCCAGCTTAATCTGGTTAACATCAAGCCAGCTGAAATAAAAAGAAAGGGTAAAAAAATAGTCCCCCAGCCAAAATAATTCAATAAAAATGAATTAATTAAAATTAATAAACTGCCATGCTGGGAAAAAGATAAAATTATCAAACCACCAACAATTAATAATAGTGTGCTTGAAATTGAATAAAGAGTTTCCTTTTTCAATTTTAGTTTAAATGGTTCTTTTCTTAAACCTCGTTTTCTTTTTTTTCTACCCATAATATTATTTTACTATAACAGTATTATCTTGACTAATTTCAACTGATTGTTTTTCCTTTATCAATAGAATATTCTTTTCTGAGTAACCCATTTTTTGAGCCAATAATGAATAAGCAAACATATGACGATGGTCTCCACCTATAGGTAATAAATATTTTGGCTTTACTAAAGAAATCAGCATTTTAATATCTTCGGCTGTCCCATGCCCAGAAACATGAAGGTTGTCCTGAATTTCATAATAATATACGTTTGCTCCAAGTTTTGTCAGATTATCAACCATTTTATTAACTTCAATAATAACGCCTGGAGGAGCAGGATCAGCTGAAAAGATTACTACATCACTTTTTTTCAATTTAACCACGTGGTGTTTATTCTGACTTATCTTTACTAGGGCTGAATCATGCTGACCATAACTACCCGCTACTATTAAAGTTAACTTAGAAGGTGGGTAATTCTTGATCTTTTTCTGAGAAATAATAAAATTTTTCAAAGAAGAAAAATAGCCTAATTTTTGAGCAATTTGACCACTTGCCTCTAAAGAACGACCAATAAAAGCCACTCTTCTACCAACATTAACCGAAGCTTGAATTGCTTGTTTAATTCTGGAAATATTGCTAGAAACAGTGGTTACTAATACTAGTCCGGTTACTCTAATCATCAGATTTTCAAATACTTCTTGAATATTTGTTTCAGATTCTGTATGTCCTGACTTAGCTGCTCCTAAACAATCAGAAAGAAGAATAAGCGGTTGTTTAAGTGAGGCTAAAAAACTGGCTTTCTGAATATCAAATGGTTGTTCATCAACAGGAGTAAAATCAAATTTAAAATCAGAAACATGAAAAACATTTCCAATTGGAGTTTTTAAAAACAAACCTAAGGCTTGAGGCACAGAATGGTTTATATGAAATGGTGTAAGTTCAAATGAACCCAGTTTTATTTGATTGTCTTTAGGTGAAATTTGATGAAAATCAATGTGTTTAATCTTAAAGCCAAATTCTTCAGCCTTGTTTTTGATAAATTCTTGGGTTAATTGAGAAGCAAAAACAGGAACATTAATTTTTGACAGTAAATTGGGAACAGCTCCATAATGATCAAAGTGAGCATGGGTTATCACCACTCCCTTAATTTTATCTCTATTAGCAACAAGGTAAGTAAAATCTGGGATTAAAAGGTTTTCTTCCCCATTTGGCTCATCGGGAAAACCAATACCACAATCAACAACTAAAATATCCTGACCATGCTCATAAACAAACATGTTTTTGGTAACATTATCAACTCCACCATACGGAGTTAAATGTAAGTTTTTTAAATATTTGTATTCCATCACCATGTGGGTAAAAAATCCTTTATATTATCTTGAGTTAAATGAAAATGTTGAACTTTACCCTCAACAACCAGTTTGGCAACTTTACGACAAACTCCTTTAATTGTTCTTTCTAAAGACCTAATCCCAGCATCAAAGCCTAATGGTCGAATAATTTGTTTCCACAACTCCTCATCAATTATAATATTTTCTTGATTCAAGCCACACTCATCCATTATATTGGGCAGCAAGTATTTCTTAGCAATAACCATTTTCTCTTCATCAGTATATGAGGGCATTTGCAACACTTCCATTCTGTCCAAAACAGCAGTAGCAATTTTAGTAGTATTATTACAAGTCGCCAAAAACAAAACATCAGATAAATCAAAGGGATAATCAATATAGTGATCGGTAAACTGTTGGTTTTGCTCTGGGTCTAAAAGCTCTACTAAAACACCCATAATATCTGACCTCGTTTTATCTGATACTCTATCAATTTCATCTAATAAAATTACTGGGTTTTTTGTCTGTGACCTTTTTAATGCCTTTATTACTTGACCTGGTTCATTATCGGGATGCAACCGAGACTGTCCTCTTAAATCCAAAGCTGAACCCATACCTCCAAAAGGAATTCTGGCAAACTCTCTTCCCATGGCCTCGGCTAAAGCATAACCAAAAGTAGTTTTTCCTGTTCCAACCAAACCAACAAGACATAAAATTGGAGCTCGACTAATTTTATGCTTACCTTTATTTAACTTTAAAATTGATAAATATTCTATAATTCTTTCCTTAATTTCCTTCATACCATAATGATGCTTTTCCATAATTTCCTCAGCCTTTTGTAAATCTAGAATATCTTCTGTTTTTTTCAACCAAGGAAGAGATATAATCCAATCAATATAATGAGCAATCTTTTCATACTCCTCAGAATAACCACCATACTTGGCCATCCTCATCAAACGAACAATCATTTCCAACACTTTATCTTTTAAACCATCTGGAATTAAAGCATTAGAAACTGTATCTTTTAATTTATTTACTTCTGAAAACAAAACCTGATCTTGGGCAGAATCTATAACCATAGCATATTTATTTTAACAAAACAGGGAGAAAAAGAAAACATAGATAAAATCTATCTTGAAAGCTCAATGAACCAATATTATCATCTAAAATAGATAGAATTAAATTTATTCTGATCCCTTATTATAATCTTTTAATTGTTTATTAAATACCATTGATAAATTAATTCTCCCCATATCATCTATTTCTACTACTTTTACCTTTATTTTCTGGCCAATCTGTACTAAATCATTAGGATTTTTTACATAACTTGTTGACATTTTAGAAATATGAACTAAGCCTTCTTTTCCCGGTAAAACCTCAACAAAAGCACCAAATGGCTGAATTCTTTTAACTTCACCTTCAAATTCTTCACCAACAGAAACTTCTCTGGTCAAACCATCTACCCAATCAACTGCTTTTTTAATTGATTCTTCATTTGGGGCTGATATTGTTACTACCCCTTCATCATTTATATCTAAAGCTGCTCCTGTCTGAGCAATAATTTGTTTGATAACTCTACCTCCCGGCCCAATTACATCACCAATTTTTTCCTTATCAACCTTTAATACCGCCACCTTGGGAGCATATTGAGAAAGAGATGGTCTTGTTGCTGACAGGGTTTTCTTCATCTTTTCAAGAATTATCATTCTGGCCTTTTTAGCTTGAACTAACCCTTTAGCTAAAATTTCTGGAACAATCCCTAAAGTTTTAACATCCATTTGTAAAGCGGTAATGCCGTCTTCTGTTCCGGCTACTTTAAAATCCATATCACCTAAATGATCTTCAATTCCTAAAATATCAGTTAAAATCACATAATCTTCAATTTTGTCATTCTTAAATTTAGTAATAAGACCCATGGCAATTCCGGCTACTGGTTTTTTTATAGGAACTCCAGCATCCATTAATGATAAAGATGAGGCACAAACTGACGCCATTGAAGTCGATCCATTAGATGACATAATTTCAGAAACTACCCTAATTGTGTAAGGAAATTTATCCTCTTGGGGAATTAAAGGCAACAAAGCTCTTTCAGCTAAAGCGCCATGCCCAACTTCTCTTCTTGATGGCCAACCAAGTCTTCCTGTCTCACCAACACTATAGGGAGGCATATAATAATGATGAATATATCGCTTTGTTTCCTCTCCCTCCATTCCCTCAATTAATTGTCCCAATGATGGAGAACCTAAGGTAATTATCGTTAATGCTTGAGTTAGCCCTCGCTGAAAAATAGCCGAACCATGAGTCCGAGGCAAAACTCCTACCTCAGCTGACAGTGTTCTTATTTCATCAATTTTTCTTCCATCTAGCCTAATTTTTTTATTTATTATTTGATCTCTAACTTTGTTAACAAAATAGTCATCAACTGCTTTCTCTACTTCCTGTTTAGATTCATCATCCAGTTTATCAACCAAAGCTGCTTTTATATCTTCTAAGCCATCAAGTTTTCCTTCCTTACCTCGTTGATTTTTAATAAGTTCTAAGATTTCTTTACCAGCCTCTTTTTCTACCTGTTTTTGTAGATCTGAATTTAGCTTTTTAGTAGTATATAATTGTTTTTTTACTCCTACTTGTTTCTGTAAATCATTAATAAAATTAACCAAATTTTTTATTGTTTTAAATCCATAATTTAAAGCTTCAACCATTTTTTCTTCCGCCACTTCCATGGCTCCAGCTTCGATCATCATAATCTCTTTATCTGTACCACAAACAACCAAATCCATTTCCGAAAGATCAAGTTCTTGATAAACAGGATTAACAAAAAAGCCGTTATCTTTTAAACCAACCCTAACCGCTCCAACTGGCCCATTCCAAGGAATATCAGATATTGCCAAAGCTGTAGAAACAGCATAAATAGATAATATATCAGGATCATTTTCTCCATCAAAACTCAAAACAGTTACAATCACTTGAACTTCATTTTTATAATCTTTAGGAAAAAGAGGTCTTATTGACCGATCTATTAATCTAGCAGTTAAAATCGCCTCATCTGAGGGCCGACCCTCCCTTTTAACCCAACGACTTCCTTTAATCTTGCCACCAGCATAAAGTTTCTCTTGATACTCAACTGATAAAGGAAAATAATTTAATTCCTCTTTGGCCGTAGAAGAAGTAACCGTAGCTAAAACAAGGGTATCTCCCATTTGAGCTAAAACTGCTGCATTAGCTTGAGGAGCAAATTTACCTAGCTTTATTAAAACTTCTTTACCATTAATCTTTATGCTTTTTTCCAATGAAGTAAATTTCATCAAATTATATCTTCGCTTTTTCAATAAATGCTTTATAACGTTTTTTGTCTTTTTCTTGCAGATAATTTAGAAGTCTTCTTCGTTTACTCACCATACTCAAAAGACCGCGCTTGGAATGAACATCTTTTTTGTGAAGTTTTAAATGTTTAGCTAAACTTTTAACCTGAGCTGTTAATAAAGCAATCTGAATTTCCGGACTACCAGTATCGTTTTTTTTAACAGCAAAGTTTTTAATAATTTTTTTCTTTTCTTCTTTTGTTAATGACACATTAAAAATTTTAACAAACTAATTTAAATCTAACAAGAGTCAAAACATCATCATGCCAGCTGATTTCCCTTATAAATCTTTGGCTTAAACCAATCTGGCGGCGGTTGTTTCTCCTCATCTTTTTTTTGACTGTTATTTTGAACAAATGGTGGTGGCGGAACACTATTTTCAGATTTATTTTTATCAACAGTTATCATTGGTTGAGAAACAGGTTGAGAAAAAATTTGAGGCTGATAAGAAATAGGCTGATAACTTTTTGCTGGAAAAGAATTGGTTGGTTTGGATTGAATTCCTATATTGGGTGGTGAAACTAAGTGATTTTTTTTAGCACCATTTTGCAAACACCAAGCTGCAGCCTCAAAAGTGGAAGCACTAATATTGGCTGTTTGAAAATTTGAAGTATTTGTTCTTATTCCAGCATAAATATTAGTTGAAATATCTTCATCAACGGGCAGGCTTAATGCTTTTATAATCTGAAAGACTATTTCCGAACAAGAAGCTGCTTGAGAGTCATAAAAATTTATTTTACCAAACCTAGTATTATTAGGCTTATTATCGATATTTACTGTCTGTTTTTCTGTAAAAATATTTTTATTTTGAAAGTAAAAATTATCAAGATCTTCTAATTTAGTAGCCCCAATTATAAATATTAGGTCTGCTTGAATACCAGTATAAGTATAAGATACCTTATCAGAATCTAGCGGAGGAAGGTTGGGCTTAGGTTCAACTACTAAATTAAATTTATTATCCTCAATATTATAAGAAACTTTCTCTATTGAATCTTTAATGTAGTCAAATGAAATGACTAAATTTCTATTACCAATCTGGTTGGAAATTTTATCAACTCCAATAAGACGATTAAAAGCCACTGTCATTGGCGTGATACAACCAATGGTTACATTCTTGTTCTGCTTTTTCAAACCAAGATATAATGCCAACGACGCTGCCACATTATCCAAACTTGGATTAATAGTTATTAAAACCAAAACATCTTTGGCATCAGTTAATGATGGTTGAAGAATCGAAAAATCAAGATTATTTCCCATAACATTAAATATTACTTTTTATAGGATATTATAACATCTCCAATTTTAAAGTCAATGTCAGGTTTAAAAACTATTCCCACCTCACTGCCTGACTTTGCTTCCATAATCTCTGATTTTTCTTTTTGAAAAGAAACAACTTTAACATCAAAAATAATCTGATCTTTTCTTTTAAGATGAACCGGATTTTTTTTATTAATTTTGCCTTTGTTTATTTTACATCCAGCAATATGAGCATTTTTTATTTTAAATTCAGCAATTATTTTAGCTTCTCCTAATATTTCTTCATCAATCGTCGGCTCCATAATTTTGAGAACTTTTTGCTCCATATCTTCAAACAGTTCATAAATAATATTATAGGTTTTAATATTAATTTTTTCCGTCTGCGATAATTTTTTAACCAGTTCTGATGATTTAACATTAAAACCTAAAATATCAGCTTTCGTTGACTGAGCTAATAAAATATCTGACTCGTTTATTTGGCCTGTTTCAGCTGAAATAATAACTACTTCTTTGGGTAAATTTGCTTTTATTGCTTCTAAACTACCAACAGTATCGGTCTTAAGAATAATTTTTACCCCGTCTTCACTCTGCTTATTTTCTTCTAAATCGTCTGTTTTTAATTCTACTTTTTGATTAATAATCTTTTCGTCAGAATTAAATCTTTGTTTCTTTTCTACTTTAGCTCCGACTGAAGGAACGGCTTTAAAACCTAAAACTTCAATCGGCTTAGATGGTTCAGCTTTATT
>Ga0066639_10002371_pt1 | contig 16492 bp, 15 predicted proteins | sample CryGeyCG2114_010_2_FD_59504 | JGI IMG/M metagenome (GOLD analysis project Ga0066639, IMG submission 59504) | Groundwater microbial communities from aquifer - Crystal Geyser CG10_big_fil_rev_8/21/14_0.10 | ecosystem: Environmental > Aquatic > Deep subsurface > Groundwater | place: USA: Utah...
ACTCATCATCGTTTTCCTCGCCTATGTCATCCTCAATCTCATCATCAACTTCCTCACAGGCAACGACCTTGGCACACTCAGCGTACCGAGTATTCAACAGCTAAGCAACTCGAGTGGAGGTACAGACTGCACGGGATATACGAGTGTGCAAGTTACTCGTCTTGAAAATGCAGGTGGACATTGTCTATAATTCTTTTCTTCCTCTTTATTTCATTCATTCCCTCTGCTATTCTTAATATATGTTGAAACAATATATGGCTTCATTCTTTGCTAAGAATAAAAAAATACAAACTGTTATTCTCGCGAGTTTTTTTCTCTTCTTCTTCTCTTTGTCCCCTGCATTTGCAGACCAAGGAAACCTAAGCCCCTGTGCTGAGGGTTCAACAGACATCATTGGTTGTCAGGTTCAAAACCTGCAAATTGGAGGCGTCGTTGGTCAAGTTATTCAGTTTATCTTCGTTATCGCTGTCCTCCTCTCTCTTGGATTCTTAGTCTACGGCGGCATCAAATGGATAACCTCAGGCGGTGACAAAAGTAACGTTGAAGCAGCCCGTGGGACGATAATAGCTGCCATCATTGGACTCATCATCGTTTTCCTCGCCTATGTCATCCTCAACCTTGTTATTACCTTTCTTACAGGCGATGACTTCGGCAGTCTCACTATACCAAGCATAAGTGAGCTTGAAAACGGACCTTCCCTACCCGACTGCTACACACCAGGTGGAAATCCTGCTGTAATAGATCCTGACCCAGGAGTAAACTGCCAAAACTAAGCCTCGGCTTATATTCCATACAGCTCCTTCACATATCTTTTTCTTTCTTTTATCTTTATTTTCTGCTACGTTAAATATTATGTGGGATAAGTGTGGTTATGAAATTACCAATAGCGCAGGTGAGACAGATACGGTACTTACCTTAGCCTGTATTCCGACCCTCTTTGTCCAACTTCTCACCATGGCTGTCACCTTCGCGGGCATCATAGCGCTGTTTTACGTCATTTGGGGCGGCTACAAGCTCCTTACATCAGGTGGTGACGCCAAAGAGGTCGAAGGTGCCCGTCATGTGATCACCTACGCAATCATAGGCATGGTTCTTGTCTTCCTCTCCTATTTTATCCTCCAAGTCATTGGCCAGATTACTGGAGTCACCTGTATCTCCATGTTTGGCCTCAATCAGTGCCAGTAACATAATATGGCTACTATAGTTATATAGCTATATGGTTAGAAACCATAACGACCATTTGACCATATAACTATATCTTCTTCTTTTCACAGAATTTCGTATCACTAAACCCTATCTTTGCCCGCGTCAAACGCGGTCCTCTTTAATCAAGGAAGCCGCTTTCTTATCTACAAACGTATCTTCTGCTGTTCTTTCCCTCGTTTTCACAAAACTTCGTACCACTAAATCATATCTTTGACCTACTTTGATGATCTTGAAAAGGGATTTTTCACGTTATAGACTGTTTAGTATATAGCTATATAGTTAAATAGATATATGGTTAGTAAGAATTATTTGCGTTTAGAAAGTATGCCAGCATACACTATCGCAAGTGATTTAGCTGATTACGTTTGGGATATCGTTTTGACATGGCAGTGGTTTGAAAAGAAAACATTGGGCGTCCAATATGCCAATGCCATGGACTCAGTAGCAGGAAATATTGCAGAAGGCTTTGGGAGATTTCACAAAAAAGACAAGCAGAAATTTTATTACAACGCTCGAGGATCCCTCCTTGAGGCAAAACACTGGACTGAAAAAGCACGAAAACGGAATCTGCTAAACGAGAAAGACTATCAGTATATTCTTTCTATCCTCCTTGACCTTCCAAGGCGCATTAATTGGCTTATTAAAATTACACAAGAAAAACTTACTTTTTAGAAACCATATAACTATATAGCCATATAACCATTTATTTCTATGGATAACCATCCTATACCACAAGATGTAACAGGCTTTCAGTTTCGCCTCATAGGCGATATGACTGTCAAACAATTTGCTTACGTCGCAGCAGGCGGAATTTTGGCTGTTGTGTTTTTGTATGCTCCATTTCCGTTTCTCATGAGAATTCCTTTTATGACCTTCTTTGGCGGACTTGGAGCAGCACTTGCTTTTTTGCCTATTGAGGGAAGACCTCTTGATATAATGATTGGGTATTTTTTAAAAGCCCTTCTCTCTCCCAACCAATACGCATACCACAAAACAGGCGGGCAATTGTCTCTGTTTGCATATGAATCAAAACCTCAAGCGCCACAATCTGCGAGGACTCCTCAGACGCTGTCTCAAAAAAGCCATGACAAAGAAGCAAAGCTTCAAGCATATCTCACAAGCCTCCACGCCCAAAACCTGTCTCCTCTTGATAAACGGGAAGTTGAATTTATGCAAAGGCTGTTTCCGCAAGCTGTCACAAGTCCGACAAATGTTCCTACCACCCAACGTCCAAACCCACAGGTTCAGCCTCAAGGACAGATTCAAAACCTGTCTCCTCAGGTGAATCCACGAATACCCCAGGAAGAGCAGCAAGAAAAAACAACACAAAAACTTCCTGACGAGACAAGGTCAGAGCAAACACCAACTGAGAAGACATCGACGCTTTCACTTCAAGAAAATGTGCTAAACCAAGAGCTAAATCATGCCAAACAAGAGGAAGCCGGAGAGACAGACACCACAAAAAAACAAGCGGTTCATTCCCATGTTACAGAGCTTGAGAGACAGCTTATGGAAATACAAAAACAAAAAGAAGAGCTTGAGAGACAACTTCAAGCGCTCAAGTCCACAAACGAGCCACAGGACCAACCCACACCACAGCCTTCACCATCACAACCTGTGACACAGACACAGCAACCAAATATTCCAACTCAACAGACACAAGCTCAAGAACAGAACCAACAAGCATCTGTTCGAAAAATCCCTGCTGAGATGGCAAAGGGACTGGGGCTTCCCCATCTCCCAGAAGTGCCAAATCTCATTTTGGGGATTGTCAAAGATCCTAGAGGAAATGTCCTCAAGAATATCCTTGTTGAAGTAAAAGACAAAGACGGCACGCCTGCCAGAGCGTTTCGGACCAATCAGCTCGGTCAGTTTGCCTCTGCCACGCCACTTTCAAACGGAACATATACTATCGAATTTGAAGATCCCAAAGACGAACATCGGTTTGACTCTGTTGAGATAACCGCTCAGGGAGAAATTCTCATGCCAATTGAAATTATCTCGCATGATGAACGTGAAGAGCTCAGAAAAGCACTGTTTAACTGAATGTGAATGGTTGTATGGTCAATATAGTTATATGGTTTAATAAACATTTTCTTGCGACTATAACCTAGCCATACAGCTATATTAGCCATACTAAGATGTTATGAAATCTGCCAATAAAGTCAAAGCGTCAACACAAAAATTCACTGAGATTCAAGATATCTCAGGACCAGTTGTGATGCTTGATGGCGGATATGCGTGCCTGGTTATTGAGGTCACGGCCAGCAACTTCGCCCTCCTTTCAAAAAAAGAACAGGATTCAAAAATCTATGCCTATGCTTCTCTCCTTAACTCGCTTTCATTCCCAATTCAGATCCTTATTCGAAACCAACGGGTTGATATCACGTCATATCTTAAGACACTTGAAGAAGAAGAAGGGAAAACTCAAAACGCCCTTCTTTCGGAGCATATCAAGCTGTATCGGGATTTTGTCCATCAAATGATAAAGGTCAATGTCGTCTTAAACAAAGAGTTTTATTTGGTCATTAGCTACTCATCCCTTGAGACAGGAGCCGCTGGTGCAACAGCAGCAGTCAAAAAAGGAGAAGAGCAAAGACGAGCCATGATAGAACAAGCAAAAAAAGCCCTCATCTCAAAATCAGATTCACTTCTTGGACAGCTTAAAAAGCTTGCGCTATCAGCCCGAGTGATGCAAGAGGAAGAACTCGTCAAGCTGTTTTACAATATCTACAACTACGATACGCTTGAAATTGCTCAAGTAGCAGACGATTTCCAAATTCCAATGGTTAAAACACAGACACAATGAACGTATTTCCATTCAAGAAAAAAAAACAGAGTCCAAGACAGCCAGAACAACAGGTCTCCGTAAAAAATGAAGCTGTCAAAAAATTTGAAAAAGGCATGGTGTCACTTGTTGATGTGATTGCCCCTTCTTCTGTTGAGGTTGATTTTCGCTATATTAGAGTTGGCGAACGCTTCTACTCCACGCTATTTGTGGTTGGCTATCCTCGCTTTGTATCTGCAAACTGGCTTCAGCCGCTTATTGACTATGACCACACGCTTGATATTGCCATGTATGTCTACCCAACTCAAGCATCAGATGTTCTATCAGACCTCAGACGCAAAATTGCTGAGATGGAAGCCACTATTGCCTCTGAAGCAGAACAGGGGCGTGTTGTTGATCCAAAAGTTCAAGCAGCGCTTGAAGATGCGCTAGCTCTTCAGGAAGAACTAGCAAAAGGCGTTGAACGATTTTTTCAATTTTCGTTCTATGTTACGCTCTCATCAGAATCTCTTCAGGATCTTTTGGATTCAACAAAAAAACTTCAAGCCACGCTCTCCTCTCTCTTGATTACAGCAAAAATCGCAACCCTTCAAATGGAAGAAGGATTTAAGTCTACACTTCCTCTGGCTCAAGACAAGCTCTTTATTACACGAAACATGGATTCAACCTCGCTTGCATCTACATTTCCGTTTACATCAGCTGTATTGACCCAAAACAAAGGCGTGCTCTATGGCATGAATGCCCAAAATGGATCACTGGTCATTTTTGATAGGTTTTCACTTGAAAATGCCAATGAGGTTGTTCTTGGAAAGTCAGGTTCAGGAAAATCCTACCTTATCAAGCTTGAAATTATGAGACAGTTTATGTTTGGTACAGAAATCATTGTGATTGATCCTGAAGGAGAATATGGAATACTTGCACAAACGCTCGGAGGTGAGGTCGTTGAGTTTACCCCAAGTGCACCAATCAAAATTAATCCGTTTGACCTCTCGCAGCTCTACGAAGAAGGAGAGAATGAGCTGGGGCTAAAGATTCTCTCGCTTCATGGGCTCTTAAAAATCATTATGGGAGAGCTTGACGCCGAACACGATGCCATCCTTGATAAAGCCCTTGTTGAAACATACAACCAGAAGGGCATAACAGCTGATCCTGAAACCCAGAAAAAAGCCCCCCCTCTTATGGAGGATCTTTACAAAGTACTTCTTGGAATGGAAAACCAAGCTGCCAAAGAGCTGGCATTTCGCCTTGAGAAGTTTATCAAAGGCTCAGCAGCAGGGATCTTCAATCAGCCATCAAATTTTGATATTTCAGATCCCTTGACCGTCTTTTCTATCAAAAGCCTCGAAGAAGAACTAAGGCCAATTGCCATGCATATTATTCTTGATTTCGTCTGGACCAAAGTCAAAAAAACACTAAAAAAGAGGCTTCTGGTGTTGGATGAGGCATGGTATATGATGAAATACGAAGATTCCGCTTCATTTGTGTTTTCAATTGCCAAACGTGCACGAAAATATTACCTTGGCATGACAACAGCCACACAGGACGTCCAAGATTTCCTTTCAACTGAATACGGAAAAGCCGTGCTCTCAAACTCATCGATTCAAATTCTTCTCAAGCAAGGAACTGCTGAAGTTGACCTCGCATCTCAAACATTTTATCTCTCAGAAGGAGAGAAAGAGCTTCTTCTTGCTGCCGATATTGGTGAAGGACTTTTCTTCGCAGGCCAAAATCATGTAGCGATCAAAGTCATAGCAGCTCCTTTTGAGCATCAAATTATCACATCAAACCCTGAAGAGCTTGTCAAAAAAAATGTAGAAAAAGCGTCTCAACCACCCCCCCCAACAGAGCCAACCCAACAGGGACAAGCAGGGGGAGTGTCTCAAGCAAACGACGTGACAAAACCAGAAGAACCAACACAGGCACAATCAAATCAGCCTCAGACACCTTCACCTCAAGAACCAGCTGAATTTCACCACACGGCAACAGCTGAGTCAATTGGAAACCTGTCAGGACCAGGACAGCCTCCTCCTCAGAAACAACCATAGACAACGATCCTCATCGCTGGATGATTTCTTGTTGCATGCCTCAATACATGCTAGTATGAGTGTGTGCTATGCCTGATGAGCCTGTCCAAGACATTGAGCTTCCAATAGAAAAGGAAGTCCCTCAACCTGAGCCTCAACCTGAGCAAAATCCTCTTGAAGGTGTTTTGACGCTTTTCCCCGGAATAGCAGGTGAACTTTTTGGCCCAACTCAAGGGAGAGATCAAGATAGACGGTATAAAAAAATCGTTCGGCAAAAAGTAGAACAGTGGCAGGAAAACCACCCGGGACAGTTTCAAGGAGATACGTTTATAAGGAGAGACAGTGATAGACAGTGGATCCTAAACCCTGAACTAAAAAGATTGTATCCTGATCTTGAGGGGCAAAGCGAACAAGAATTTGATAATAAACATCTGCTTCTTGCGCGAATCTATAAGCGCACAGAACGATTTCGTATTTATCATGACCACAATGACGACCCGGCTATTAGAAGGCTTCATGACTCCATACATAAAAAAACGATGGCTGAGTCATGGAGTCAAGGAACTCGTATTCGAATGCCAGGAGCAACCCATCCTACGCTCAGCTATGAACAAATACGAGCCCGACATGAACAAGATCTGACAAGACAATTTGTTCGCGATCACCCCACCAAAGCAAAGTATTATTCTCTCAAAGATCCCAAAATAAAAGCTGCGTTTGAAGAGTTCAAAGAAGAGGAATGGGCCAAATCCTCACGGCTTAAACGGGCATTCATTCGCTTCAATGATCCTTTGTCTGTCCCAGATTCACAGAGAAAAGCCTGGATGCCAAAACCGCTTCGTCGTCTATCTGACTGGTATGACCGAAAAAAAGCAGCTATTTCTTCTCGGATTTCCCAACGATACCAAAAATCTCTTCTTGGCAGAGGCCTAAAACGCGTTGATCGGTTTATTGCCAAAGTCTTTTCTCCTTTTGAACGCGCTCAATTATGGCTTGAAAACGCACTTGCGAGAGGAACCAAGCGCCTTGGCAGAGCAATGTTTCGTCCAGTAAAAGCGCTTGCAAGAGTTTCAGGCAGAGGGTTTAAGCGTCTTGCGATGCGAGTTATTGAGGCCTTTGTCAAAAGGCTTCCAGGCATTGCAGGGCTTATTGGAAAAGGAGCTGTTGCCATAAAACGATTTGGCGGTCAACTCATACGTGGAAGCCTCAGGGGTCTTAAAGAAGTTGGGTCACAGCTTCTCAAAACGGGGGTTCGCTATGGACTTCGGGTTGGCGCACGAATCATTGCTGGATTTGCTGTCACAACAGCTCCTGTATGGTTACCTTTTGTCTTGATTGGCGGCGGTATTGTCGTGTTTTTATTCTTACTCATCATTATTATTATTGCGCTCTTTGGAAACAATGTTTTTACTCCTCAAACTGGAATGGTTGATATCTTTATTAACAAATCAGGTCCAACGAAGGTAGACAGCCCAACCGAAGATAACCAACCTGAGCTCACCTACACCATCCAAGTGTCATATACAGGGCTTCCAACCCAAATAACTGTTGTTGATTATCTTCCTCTTGAAGTGACGTTTGAAAACGCCACAGGACCTGGAAATCCATCATACAGCGCAGACTCTCATACAGTGACCTGGCGGATTAATGTGACAAGCAGTGGTGTCAGCGGCAGCCTTGCACTTCCGACCACCTTTGACCAAGCGAGATTCGAAAGCTATGGTTTCCCAGCTCCAGAAGACCCAAATCCCATTGTGCTTGACGGAGAGGCACTTGAGAGGTGGAAAACATATGTTCTTCCCCATGCCATAAAAGCGGCCAATGTAACAGGCGTTGACATCGGCGTTATCGGTATGTGGCCTTTCCTAGAGGGAGGGTTTGTTCCCTTTGATAACTGCGACTCAGAACACAGAGTAAGTAGTGACGGAGATGATAATCACAACACAGAATGTTTCCTCTGGGGAGACTACTGGCAGATTGGACTTGCCAACCATCCTGCATATACCTATCAATTCGTTGAATCCGCTTTTGACACAATGTATAGAGACCATAGCGATGAAATTGTCCAAGAGGTTGGCCAGCGTGTGATTGATGAATCACCAACACGTGCAGGCGTGCAATACACGTATGTTTCTGAGTTTCCCACAGTCCCTCTCTCAACAATCGTTGATCGTTCAGCTCCAGCAATTGCAGATCACGAAATGAGAAATCTTCTTTCTATTCTCATGAAAGATGATGCAATTGGCATGTATCTTATCGCTCGACATTTCAAAGAAAACATTGGCCTTGACTCAGGAATGGCAGCTCAAATGGAGGGCTGGGATAGCACCTATTACAACCGACAAAAAATCATCAACTACATAAAAGCTATCTATGATGCAAGTCAGAGTGCTTCTTCCCCATCGCCTGAGGCATCACCTCAAGCTTCGGAAGATGAGAGTGTTCTCCAAGCAGCAGATGATGTCTGTGGTGAAGAAATAGATTTTTCGAGATTTGATTTTCCAAATGGCTTTGAAAAAAAACTCCTCACGCTTCATGGTGACTGTGTTATTCCCCAAACAATTGTCATGCATACAACAGCTGGTTCAACAACTGCAGATGCCACCTATGATTATTTTGAAAGTGGCGGTGGACGATCTCGAGGTGTTGGCTCTCACTTTTCAATAGGACAAGATGGGAAAGTAATTCAAATGACTCGCATGTACAAAGACAAGGTTGATTGGGTTCAAACAGTTGGCGATTTTAAACCTCATATTTCCATTGAAATGGGGTCATCAGAAGAGGCCCCAGTGTATGAAAGCAGAAGTGAAATGAGCCCTGACCAATACCGCGCAGCCAAAACCCTCGTCAAAGCGCTTGCTTCAACATATAACATCCCACTTGGTAATCTTGAGTGGGACTGCTCAGAGCCACTGAGCCAATTTCAGATCCAAAACGGTGTTACCAAACTGTATCCAGATCTCAAAGATTGTACTGGTTTTTATACACAAAAAGGTATTTATGGCCACTATCAAATGTCTCCGTCTATTAGAACAGATCCAGGCAAAGGATGGATGAGGGATTTTCGAGAAGAGCTCAAAGCCGAAGGCCTGTCATCATCTCTTGGGTCTGATATTCCACTCAGCGGGACTGTTCCGCCTCTGACAATAACAGCAACGCTCAATGCAGACGTCACAGATACATTTATTCTCAACCGCGCAACTGCAACAGCGTTTGGCGGAGGAACTGCCTCTACAACAAATACAAACGGCATGATTGATATCGAGTCAGCATCACTTCAAGAAACATTTAAAAACGCAGCAGAGAGAGAGGGAATCCCTCCTGCGCTGCTTCTTGCTGTTAACAAGATGGAAACAGCAGCTATTGATACTTGGACTGACAGCGATTATGAACGATTTTCGGAGACAAACTGGTGGCAAAACGCAACGCAAGAAGAGATAGATAGAGGATGGGCATTTAATACCTGTGACAGGCTTGGAACATGCTTCCCCGGAGCAGATGTCAGAGGTATTATGCAGTTTGAACTTGACACATGGAACGGATATGCATCTCGTCTTAACTTTCCAGATAGCCATACGCCTGATCGGAGATATCCTCTCGATTCAGTGTACGCAGGGGCAATGCTTCTTAACAATCACAGAGAAACCTATGACAGCGCGCACGGCACAAGCCCCAATGACTGGCCTGAAGACAAGGTTAGGCGTGTGGGGGGGGCCTATTGTGCGGGAAATATTAATGCCAATTTTGCTGATCCCGCGTGTTCGCATAGAGGAGATTCGTATGATACGCTAGTCTGGAGATATTTCCAAGAATACCAAGCTCAAGGACTCTAATGAATCAACCATCGAGAAACTATTATGTATTTGTCTTAGGAATAGCAGCTGTGCTTACCCTGAGCATTATTGTTATTGCAGTTGTACTTTTTGGTACTCCATCTCAAGAAAAAAGAGCAACTCCTGTTCCCACTCCGCATGCGCCCATATCGCCAGTCCCGACACTTTTTCCAACACCAACACCAAGCCAGCTTTATCTCAGTCCCGTGTTAAAAAACGAACTTGTCGAAGCAATGCCAATCGTCCAGAGTGGCTATACCATCGAGTACTTACGAACAAGTGATACGTTTGTCGTGACTGTGCTAGAAGATCCATATGAAACCAACAAACAGCTTGCAGATAATTGGTTTATCGATCAAGGAGTTGAAGATTTACGAAGTCTGAATATTATGTATCATAGATTACGAGACGTCCAATGATAAATACAATTATTCAGTTTCTTAAAACAGCACCACTTCAAATAAAAATCCTTTTGTTCGGAGGGATCCTCCTTCTTATTGTGTATTTTATTGGACTGATTTTTGTATTTATTTTCCCCTCTCAACAACCTCAGGAGACTGTGGTAACACCAAGAAGGCCAGAAGCGACAACGCCTCAAGAGATTGTTGAAGAGAGATCGGCATCAATTATTAATGATATAAAAGATGATCTTCCTTACGAGAGACGGTATACGCTTTCAACCGGGCTTCCTGTCACAACTGTCATTCAAGAGACAGAAGACCCATCAATGCTTTCGATAAATATTATTGGTATCGATTTTAATATTGATGAAGATGATCCAGATTATTTCCTGATGTACCGATCATTTAACGAAGCTGCCCTTGATGCAATAGCCTGGATTGAAGAAAACGGTGGCAGTGGAACATACCTTCTTATACAATGGAGTGAGAACATAAATGAACATCAGACAGCTGAAGCCTGGCTTAGGGGACATTAGCTATGAATATACAAATTCTCAAATGTCAAAAGACGTCACGCCGCTTACCTGTTTCGCTGTTTTCTCTCGCTTTGTTCTTTGGTGCAATTTTTCTGTTTGTCATTTTTCATCATAGTTCCATTATGAATGCATTTGCCCAGGTCTCAAAAACCTCATGTTTGTTTACTGAAGTTGGCGATGGTGGGGAGAGACCTGATCTTCCTCCAGAATGTAAGTCAACGGGTAGTGGTCTTGGAGGAGGAGCGTCACCAGGCGTCTGCCAACAACCACCAGAAACTACGTTCAGTACCGCTGGGGAATATGTTGACGATATAGAAAACAAATGGAATATACTGTTCTCTGGAGGATTTTCAAGAGAGCATATGCGAGCAATTTGGGAAGTATTTCATGAAATAGATTGCACAGGATTTCTCCAGGATTTAAATGGACTTCGTGTAGAATTTAGAGGTGGAGTCGGCTATTCAGAGCAAAACCTCGCAAACCCGTGTCCTCCACCTAAAGGTGACGGTGTTTCACCGAATATATTTCTTGAAGACTATGGGGATACTGCAAACCGTGTACTCATAATTCATGAGATGACACATGTATGGCAGATTTGTATTGACAATGGAAAAACAAACAAAGGCGGCATAGAGAACGCTATTGTTGGGGATGGAAATAGATTAACAACGTATTCGCAAGATCGATGTCCAGGCCTTTCAGTCGGTGGAAACTACTTGAATGAAGACCACGCAGAAACAATTGCCTACTATCTCAATCCAAGTGCACCTGACTCGTCAACATGTGGAGATGGGGGTAAACCTGAGAACCCCTATGCGGGAGGAGCGTTTCCAAACCATAGTAACCTTGCTAATTCAGCTGTAGGAAAAAAATAATGAATCGAAGTGGTATTAAATCAATTTGGATCTATTTTGGAGCAAGTCTTGTTCTAATTGCTACCGTACTTATCTTTCTCATTCTTCTTTTATCAAGTAACTCCAGCGAAGCACCAAGGCAAATTCTCCCAACACCAACTCCAATTGTATATACGTCTGAAAACTACAATCGAACTTCGGATGGGACATTCCGTTTTACTCCCTATCAAAAAACTGTCATTAATAAAACAACAGATGAAGAGGTACAAAAGAATACAACAGTTATAGAAAAATTAGAAACTGGAGATGAAGTAGTTTATAAAATAAGGTCACTTAATCCCATAACGCCTGATGAGATACGAACAAAAAATGGTGTAGTTGTATTTGAAAAAAACAAAACACTTGTTGATAATAAACATGGTCCGCTACCTCGGATAAATACATATATCGAACAATTTGGCCAGCCAGAAGATATTGTGGATAATATCAACCCATATGGCTGGGATACATCAGCTTACATTTACGCATCAGAGGGGTTTACCATTATTGCAAGTCGTTACACGGACGAGGTATATGAAATTCAAAGGTATGTCCCGATGACTGTCGATGAATATAAAATTAACTATAGTGAATTCTTGCAACCAGTCCCACAAGAAAGACATATATAATGTTTACCCTTGAATTCGAATAGGCATAATAAGGTGAAGATAGGAAGAATCTCCTTGTATCTTAAATACTCCTGGATTTAATGGTCCAGTCATCTCAAACGTCAATTCTTCATGTGATATATTTGTGAGCGCGTCAAGAAGATACCGTCCATTGAAAGCAATTTCATTTTCTTCTCCAGTGAGTTTTGCATCCACTGTCACAGTATTTTCACCAAGAGAGGGTGTTTGTGAGGAAACAACAATACTTCCCTTCTGAAGTGAAAATTTAATAATATTGGCAGATTCTCTCGCAAAAATCGAACACATCTTCACTGCTTTTAAAAGCTCCTCTCTCTCAAACGTTGTAACTGTTGAAGAATCAGTGGGGATAATTTTTTCATAGGGTGGAAACTCTGCTTCAATCAGCCTCCCAATAAGTATTGTATCTCCACTTTCGAAGATAATTTGATTGTGATCTCTGGAAACAAAAACTGAAACCTGTTTTGCTTCTCTCATATTCATCGCTTCTTTAAATACTCGTGACGGAACAATAAGTGAGAGGTTTTCATCCGTGGTTTCTGTTTTACTATGCTTAAGAGAAAGCCGGTACCCATCTGTTGCAACTAGAAGCAACCCATGTTTCTCTGCTTTTACAAGAACACCAGATAATGCTGGACGGGTAGTATCGTTACTTGATGAAAATAATACAATTTCAAAGTCATTTTGTATCGTTTCAGACGGAATATCTGTAATCTTTTCGCCTTTTTCTTGGTAGAGTTTTGGAAACTCTTCAACAGGAAGTGTCTGAAATGAACTCGAGCTATTTTTTGTCTTAACTGTTAGTGTATGATCAACTACTTCAAGCGTGAGTGTATCTTTGGTAAACGAATTGACAAGTTCTGTAAATGTTTTTGCAGGAACAGTAACTGACCCTTCTTTTTCTATCTCACCTTTTATTTGTGTTGTTATACCGATTTCTAAATCAGTACTACTTAAGACAAGTACTCCGTCTTTTGCTTCAAGGAGTATATTAAGTAGTATTGGAAGTTGTGACTTACTGGATATTGCATGGTTAAGAAGAGTAAGTTTTTTCTGGAGTAATTCTGTTTGTACCTGAATTTTCATAAAGAATATGGCTGTATGGTTGTATAGCCAGTTTGATTTATTCATCTTAAACGATATAACAATATCAACCATGTAGCTATATACGTTTTCTTTCGTTATATATATTTGTTGTTGTTGTAGTGTATCTGGAAATGTGGAAAAAAGCAAGAAACATCAACCTATATTATACTTTATCATGAGTATTTATAATCGTTATAACAGTTATAAGATTTATAATAGTTATATGTAATTTGGTGTGGATAACCTGTTGATAAAATTGGGGGAAACTTGGTGATAACTCAATACCCGTATTTATCCGAAAGTTTTACCCATGAAGTGATCGTTTTATCCCCAGGATATCCTCAGAGATAGTAGCCTTCTTATCAACAAGCTTCTCAATTTTTCCCACACCATGCATTACTGTTGTATGATCTCTCCCTCCAAGTACATTGCCAATCTCAACAAGCGTTAATCCAAGCTCAGTTTTTAAAAGATACATTGCAATTTGCCTGGCTCTTACAAGAGCTGCCTCACGTTTTGGCCCTTTGAGCTGTGTTGATTTAATGCCATAGTAATCACAAGTAACTTTAATAATATCATCAGCATGTATATGAGATCTTCTTTCCTCTATCATGCCTCCAAGGGCCCGTTTTGCAAGTATAGGGGTGATTTCCTCTCCAGTTGTGGCAGCTTGTGTAATAACACGAAGCAAGAGTCCCTCCAAAGACCTTGTGTCATTTGCATTTTCAGCAAGAATTTTAGCAACATCTATTCCAATATCTTGTCCATATTTTTTCGCTTTAATGAGAATAATTGCAGTCTTGAGTTCAAAGTCAGGCGGTTCAATATCTACAGTAAGCCCTCCAGCAAATCGACTTGAGAGACGTTTTTCAAGCTTTTTGATTTCTTGTGGTGGACGGTCTGATGAGAGGCAAATCTGTGAACCATTGTCTATAAGGATGTTAAACGTATGAAACAGCTCTTCTTGAACCCTGTCTTTCCCTTCAATAAATTGAATATCATCAATCATTAAGAGGTATGCGCTTCGAAACCGTTTTTTCATTCGTGCTGTGTCGTTATTTCGTATTGCTTCGACAACTTCGTTGGTAAATTCTTCAGAGGTAAGGTAGATAATTTTCCTCTCAGGATGTTTTTGGTAGACATCATTTGCAACGGCATGCATTAAATGCGTTTTTCCAACACCGACAGGCCCGTATATAAAAAGTGGATTATAGCTTGTTCCTACATGCTCAGAAACAGTTTGAGAAGATACAAACGCAAGCTGATTGCTAGATGAAACAGCAAAGTTTTGAAATGTGTAGTCTGGGCGCACGCGAGGAAGATGTCCAACAAACGGTTTTGCTGGGGTAATGCTTGACGCAAAGAGAGGCTCTTTTTCGTCCCTGTACCCGTCTTCATGATGCGGGACGGTTTTTGTCACAAATGTGATCGTGCAGTCTTTCTTCGTGAACGCGTCAAGAGCCTGTTTGATTTCTGTCTGAAATCGTCTCTGAAGCATGTCTACAATCATTGATGAGGGTGCAGCAATGATTGCGAGATTGTCCTCAAAAGAAGACAGATGCGTATTTTTAAAAAGAGTAAAAAAATTAGCTTTTGACGTTTTTTTTTGAATTTCTTCTAAGACATAATTCCAAGTCTTTTGTGCTTCTGGCATACGATGTGGAAAAACATGATGTATGAAGCAGTTTACCTATGTGGATAACTTTTTGTCAAGCACATCCTTATGTATCGTAGTCTTTCATCATAGCAAGAGATCTGCTATACTTACGTTCTTATGGAGAAGCTTCGCACGCTCAAAAAAGTAAAACGCAAAAGAAAACACGGGTTTCTAACAAAAAACGCATCCCATGATGGGAAAAAAACACTGAAGAGAAGACGTGACAAAGGTCGAAAACACCTCTCTGTCTAACCTGTTCAATGCTAAAAAGGAAATTTCGTATTCCCAAAGGAGAGTCGTTTGCCAAGGCATACGATGTTCACTTTCCCTTGTTTTTTTTGAAAATAAAAACACAGCCACTCTCATATAGTCGATGTGGTGTCGTGATATCAAAAAAGATAGATAAACGTGCCACTGTCAGAAACAGAATGAGGCGAGTGATGTCAAGCATTTTTGAACACCACCGTCTCTATGAGAACAAAGGATATGATATGCTGTTTATATTGAAAAAACCATTTGATGGTTCACGGGAGGACCTTGAACAGATGGTTCTATCGGCAGTAAAGACAGGAACACAAAAAATATGAAGACAGTAGCGCTTTTTTTTATTCGTTTTTACCAATTGTATCTTTCGATGCTCTTTAAAATGGTGGTTGGACAAAAGAGACTTTGTTTTCAGGATCCAACATGCTCTGAGTATACAAAACAAGCAATTATTCACCATGGACTTCTTAGAGGGATTATCTTTGGACTAAAGCGTATCCTTTCCTGTAGACCACGAATTAGCTATGTTTGATTTTTTCATTTCAATTTTTGACACTGTGCTTGTTATTCCTATAACTAATCTCCTTTTGGTTATTTACCAGACCCTTCTAATAGTTGGAGTCCCTTATGTGCTAGGTTTTTCAATTATTGTTTTGACAATTATTATTCGTCTTATTATTTACCCCTTTTCAAAAAAACAAATCGAGGCGACCCAAAAAATGCAAGAACTTTCACCTGAACTGGCAAAGCTCAAAGAACGCTACAAATCTGATCAACAAAAGCTTCAAGCTGAGACAATGAAGCTCTATAAGGAAAAAGGCGTAAATCCTTTTGGTTCATGTCTGCCAAGCATCATACAGATTATTGTCTTTATTGGACTCTACAATGTTTTCCTTACCTTTATCAGTCCTGAAACAGCAGAAACGGTTGAAAGGTTAAATAGCGTCGCCTACCATTCTTCACTTACGCTTGAGCAAATTACGGATACATCGTTTTTTGGACTCCCTCTTACAGAAAGACCTTCGACGCTCTTCTCAACGCTTCCTCTTATCCTTGCTGTTCCAGTCATAACAGCGCTTCTCCAGCTTCTTCAGGCAAAAATGATGTTTTCCAAACCAAAAAATCAAACGACAGAGAAAAAAGACAAAAAAGATGAG
>Ga0066639_10002372_pt1 | contig 16484 bp, 10 predicted proteins | sample CryGeyCG2114_010_2_FD_59504 | JGI IMG/M metagenome (GOLD analysis project Ga0066639, IMG submission 59504) | Groundwater microbial communities from aquifer - Crystal Geyser CG10_big_fil_rev_8/21/14_0.10 | ecosystem: Environmental > Aquatic > Deep subsurface > Groundwater | place: USA: Utah...
TTAGTAAAAGAAAAAGGTACATATCGCCTGGTGATAACAAATACAAACACAGAACTCAGGGTCACAAGAAACGACGCAATAGCAAATCCGTTATATCCATAGAGATTAATGAATACAAATGTAAGAATCCATGTAGCCGCGGTCCAAAATACCATAAAATAGAGGGTAACTTTTACCTTGCCAATTGCATTAAGGAAATTCACAAGCGGAGTCGAGAGCGATGAGAAGATGGTATTAGCTGCAAAAAAAGAAATGGCTAAACCAGCAGGCATCCATTTTTCATACTGAGGAATAATTGTAAAGAGTGTCTCTGATAAAAACATAATGCCAAATGCAGTAGGAAAAATAAAGAATGAAATAAGAAAGAGCGATTTCTCAATCGCAATTCTCAGTGCATTCTGATCGTGTTGCAACCTACTATATGAAGGAAAAGTAATTCGTATTACATTATCCATGATAAGCCGTAGTGGATAAAATGCCAAGCTCTTGGCAAACGTAATATATCCAACTTGTGTGAATGGCAAAATTTTACCTATAAACAAAATTAACAGATCATCTTTCAGTAGGGCAAGAATGCTATTTGCCTGTATAGGAACACCAAACTTAAGAAGAGATGATAGTGCCTTAAAATTCAGGCTTAACCCAATCCTCCACGACTGAATACTATATGTAAGAATTAAACCAATAATACTTCTGAGTAATACTGAATACGTAAAACTCATAATCCCAAAATCAAGAAACACAAAAACAATAAGTGATACGTACATAACAAAATGTTCCCCGATTTGAGGTATGACCAGTTTCCCAAAGTCAAGTTTTCTCTCAAGCATCACAGTTGGGATAGTACGAAGCGATGAAAGGAAAAACGAAATAACAAGGGCAATAAGAAGAAATCTTCCCGATTCATCAAGATTGTAAAATGACGCAATGTTGGAAGAAAAAATAAGGGATAGTATAACAAGCAGTAGCACAAGTCCTTGCTGTGCTGTAAAAACACCACGATATTCTTCAAGTGACGGCTCATCTTTTTTCTGAATAAGTGATGCAGCAAACCCTATATCTTGAAAATACGTCAAAAAGGCAATAAATGCTTGCGCAATAGCGTAAATTGCAATTGCGCTTGGGTCGAGTTTCGCTGAGATTAGAAGAAATGATACAAGACCAAGGATTTGAATGATAAATGTTCGTGAGATAAGTGCAAAAACACCACGAATCGACTTTCGTGCAACAAGTAGGAAATCAAACTCTTCCATAAAGATAATATGTAAATACAATGTACCCCTCTTCAGAGGAGAAGGAAATATAATTAGAATCTTCGATTTCTAATATCCCACCAGAGTATGAGAGTCTCAAAAATTGCTCGGATAACGACCGCGATATTTGCTCCACTTTGATCACCAAATCTTCTAGGATAATGAAGTACTCCCACCTGTCTGATTTTTAGATTTTTGACTTTTGCTTTTGCGAGTATCTCAGTCGTTATCATTGCACCTTCAGATCGAAGCGGCATAATGGCCTGAAGCGCCTCTTTTTTAAACATTTTAAACCCACAATCAATATCCCGAAAATAAAATCGAAAAAAGATATAGTCCCAAATTTTCAATAGCGTCATAAGAACATGCCGCATAATATTGTCTTGTCTTGTCTTGCGATACCCAATGACAAGATCTGCATCGTGAATCACTTCAACAAATTTGACTACCTCTGAAAAATCAAACTGTCTATCACCGTCTGTGAAAACAACATACGAATAACGTGCATTTTCAAACCCGGTTTTCAGAGCTGCACCATACCCCCTGTTTGGATGAAGTGCAATAGTTCTTACATTTTTATGTTTCTTCTCAAGAAGCATTGCTTTTTCAAGTGTCTTATCAGATGATCCGTCGTCTATCATGAGAATTTCCCATTTATCTGCAATATCATCTGCTACAGAAATAGCATTTTCGACAACAGCCTCAATATTTTTTGCTTCATTCCAAAAGGGAAAAAAGATTGATAATTCAGGTAGTTTTTTCATAGCTGTTTCGTTTTTCTAGCATAAATTATACCAGCTAGAAGTCCAACAATGCCAATAATTGACAAGGCATTACCAAGTTTTTCAACAATCGTTTGTTCAAATACTATTTTTACGATAGAAGTGTTATCAGGTGTTGGTTGAATAGTAAAAAGTAGTCCCTCTGACGTAGGTATGAAAGGAATTTTCTTGTTGTTAAGATACAGTGATATTGCTGGGAAAAAAGCAATATTTGCACGTACTGTAATTTCTTGGGAATGTTGAATCTCATATTCACTGTTCTGTGTTTGTTCAAAGAGAGTACGTATAATCCCATCCCCATTTACTATCTCAATCCGTTGTCTAGGAATGTCTTCTTCATACATTGGTTTTGTAAATCCTTTTGGCATATATTCGTCAGAAATTTTCGATACCTTATATCGAATATGTTCAAATGAAGTAAGATCTTCTGAACGAACGTTTTGAATTGTTTGAGGCTTAAAAAGATCTGAATAAAGGAGATAGGAAAAAAGTAACATGCTAAGGACAAGAACAACACGTAAAACAACTACTTGCCTCAGCTTTAATGGTAGATAGCTACTATAAAGAATCACTGAACCGGCAATGAAAGATATAGAAAGGCTTGCGATACTTAAAAAGCGCCATGGATATTGAATATATGCAAAAACTTGAGTAACATTCCAGATAAATGTACTATGAGGAAGAAGAAAAAAAACTGAGACAAAAACAAAAAAAAACCCAGTTCCAAGGGCTAGTTTTTGTTTTTTATTTTTTAGTACAAACAAGAGTGGGATAGCAAGTACAGATAGCAGAATATGTAGCTTTCCTATTCGAAACGACAATCCGTCAATACATCCTGGTGTTGAGCCACCGTATCCCCACTGGCTTTCCCACAGTTGAGGAAAACAAACAAAATGATCTCGAAAATCTGCTTTTCCGCCTATCTGGGATGATACATTCGTATATTTCATTTCTAAAAGTGCAGGCAGCCAGTAGAATGCTGAAAGAAGAATTGCTGTAAATACTGCAAACGACAAAAAGAGAATGCATGTATTTTTTTTCTGACGAATAAAAATTCCAATAAGTACTGCTAATGAGATAAGAAAAAACGGAATAAGCATAAGTGTCGTCAAATTATGAGAGACAATCACAGCAAAAAATGACAAACTTAGGAGAATAACATAGCGGTATGTTTGTGTTTTATAAAACGTATAGATTGAATAAAACACAAAAGGAATAAACGAATACGCATAGTATTCAGAGATTGCGCCACGAACAAAGATATTGACAGCAACGTAAGTCGCACACATCGCAAGAGCTGCTGAAATAATCCCTCCAGATTTCCCCCAAAATTCCTTCGCGAGTAGATACATCCCAATCCCTGCAATAAAAAGTGGAAGAGCAATCATAATTTTCGTTGAGAGAAGAACATCATATCCAAGTAGGACAAACAGCGCACCGATATAATATGCAAGCGGCGCGTAAAAGTTGAAAATTGGATACCCATACCCATAACCCAAATCAGAAACCCACCGTACTGGAAACTGTCCATCGCGAAGTGCTTGTGCCATCTGATGGACACGAACCACCTGTGTGTCATCATGCATTGGATAAAACCCTTCGATAAAAACCGGGTTTATGAGAAATAACCCAATACACACAATGACAATATATGGAAATGACTTCTTAAAAAATTTTTGTATGTTTTGCATATGAAGTACGCACTAGTATAACTGGGACAGCAAAAAGCGCTACCAGTGAAATCAATGAAACTATATCTGAAAGTATTCGAGGTAACGTCTCTCTAAATACAATATGTATTACATGTTGTCCCTGATTAACCTGAAAACCAATGATACCTCCAGTTTTCTCATGTTCAATTGCAACATTTTCTCCATCAACCGTTGCAACCCACCCAGGAAAATAGAGCTGATTATAGGTGAGAAAACTTGGTTTATTTGTTGTGACCGTAAACGATACATCTGTTGTAGGTCTCAACATTATCGGCAATGGCTCATCATTGAGAAAAACAAACGAGTCTGGACGCTCAGATGGAACTAAACGAACATATTTGGGCATATATTCATTCTGTACAGTTGTTGTTCCTTCATTTGTAGCATATATATCATCATTTACTTCATGTAGTGTGACATTGGTTAATCGAAGAAATGAAGGAAAAAGAAGTAAGAATACTATCCCTGCTAGTATATACTGTCTTTTTTCAGAAGAAATAGCATGTATTACCCATGCAGTTAGAAACGCAAGAGAGATGAGAACAACAGACAACATGCGAAACGGGAATTGGATAAAAGAAATAGGAAGAAATTCCCAAAATAGTGTGCTCAGTCCTGTTGAGAAAAAAAGTGCAATAATTCCAAGAACAAAAAATGCTATACCATGTTTTTTTTCTTTCACGGACTTCATAAGAAAAAGAAATACAAAACTCAACATAACAAACGGGACAGCCAGGCCAACTATTGAAACCTGAGCAAAATACTCCCTAAAATGAGATACTTGTGTTTGAAAAAACACTGTACGTGAAAGATCATATAACGCAGGAAACCAGAAAAAAGTCGCAAGTCCAATGCCAATAAGTGCTACCCCAAGGTACCAAAAAAAATATTTTGTGAAGTCACTTTGCAAAGCCATATAGCCTATGATGATGAAGAAAAAAAGTAAGGCAAGTGTGTTATGTGACAACATCAGAAATCCTATACCTATTGCTGATAATACAAAGCTTCTTCTCTCTATCTGCCATAGAATAAATGGCAAAACTCCAAGAGCCAGCAGTTCCCCCACTGAGCCTCTCTCATACAAATCATAGAGGTGATAAGGTAAATAAAGATAGATAGCTGCACCCACAAACGCCGCAAATCGTGAAAAAACTTTTGCAAGCCAAAAAAACGTAAAAAGAGATGATCCAATCATAGACATCGCTATCACAATTTTTACAGAATCAATAAAAGAAAAACCAATAAATTTTAATGGTACACCAAGGTACATAAATCCAGGATAGAGGAAGTTTGCAACCGGATACCCAAAACTATGATTTAAGCGAGGAAGCCAGCGTACCGGAAACTGTCCATCAGAAAGAGCCTGATAAAAAGCACTAAATCGTATTACCATCCAATCTGCATCGTCTGTTCTGATAAATCCATTCCCAAAAAGTGGAAATACGCTTGGAAGCGAGATAAGTATAAGAAGTATTACCAAAAAAACATTATTCCGTTTCAGAAATGACATAAGCAACATCCTCCACAGGATACGAAACTATCTCTTGGCCAAGTGCAGAGACAACAGGTCTTACTGGATACATTATTGTATCTACTATTTGACTATTTTCAGGATAATTGAAAGACGTTGTGATAAAAAGATTTTTTCCTGTAGGCAGATTCTCCCAATCGATTCTCTGAAACCCATATTTGCCAAATGACTTCATAGCGAGAAATCCTTCAGAGTCTGGTTGTGAGTATACTGATGTATTATGAAACTCCATAGGAGAATATTTCAAGTAAAAAAGAAGCGATGTATAGATATTTCCAGCTGACTCATCAACAATAATGTTTTCATAGTTTTTTTCATTTCTTACTAAAAAATCTGCCAAAACATCATCTTCTGATCTCCATGAAGGAGCATAGAGAACCGGGAAACGAACGAAATACGATGTTAGATAATAAACAATATTTACTCCAATAACGACTCCCATTGCAAAAACCACCAGAGTCCGGAGGAGTTTTTGCTTGATCTGACGAACAAAGCTGTACACCATGCTTGCTCCATACGCTATAAAGACACACCATGGAATGAGCAAAAAATAGCTACGCGTCGCATGTGGAGCTTCTCGTGTTAACGATGCAACAAGGATTACGATAATCGAAAAAACTACAAGAAAATACCACTCACGTTTCTTCGATAGTACAGCCCGTATACTTCCAAGAAGAAAAAGAGGAAGCATAAAAAGATAAAATTGGCCACTATTTCCTATTCCATGATTACCATGCAAAGACCCTTTCAAGAAGAAAAACGAAACTGACAGATATGACGTGATATGTTCAAGATACACCCATAACGTCATGAGCCAGGTATTAAAAAATAGTTTGGTAAAAGGAAGAGGAAGATAAATAAGATAACTTCGAAACTCAAGAAGTTTTGCTTGGATTACCGCGCTTGAATGGATAAGTGTCCCAGATGCAGACTTTGCTCCTCCTTCCCCGAAAAGGGTTACGAGAAATGGCAAACTACCTATCCCTATGAGCACAAACGAGCTAATTGAAACTGACTTTGAAAGCTTCTTATATTCCTTCCATGAATACGCAAGAAATAAAACGTAGAGAAGTGGGGTCAAAAGCCGTGTAAGATTGTACGTATACATATTGAGAACAAATAGTGCTGTTCCGAGAACAAACGCCCATCCTTTTTTCTCATCTGCCCCTCGCAATAAAAAATACCCACCCGAGAGATACAAAAACAGACAGATGCTTACTTCAAATGTCGCGCGTGAATAGTGGATATGCCATGGCACAATGGCAAGAATAAGTGAAGTAAAAAGTGCGAGGTCTTTTCTCTTGAAAAGTTGAAACACAAAAAAATATATCATCAAAACACTCAAAACGCCAAAAATCGCTGATGGTAATCGTACAGCAAATGGAGTAAGACCAAATATCATAATCGAGGGGATTGTCGAATAGATATACACTGGAAGTTTATAATCTCCAAATGACCTAAAATAAAGTGGTAACGATACGCCATGTTCGTCTTTTCCAGTCACAAGAAGAGAATACGCATTGTATCCAATTGCAGTTTCATCTTGATACAAACCGTTTGGGACATCGGAAAGTGCGTAGAGATGTGATACGGCTGAAAGGATCACAATAATACCTAAAAATAAGAATGAGAACCTCATATTAATTTTTTTTGAAATAGAATAAACTTCCTATAAAGACTATACTACTTATTAAAGAAACGTACATCCCAAAAAGGAACGAGTTTGGGTAATAAAAAAACGTTACATCATGAATTCCTTTGGGGACATATACTCCACGGAACGCATGGTTTGCCCTCAAAATATCAGTTTCTTCTCCATCTATAAACGCTTTCCAACCGGGATAGTACGTATCTGACAAAACAAAAACAGAATCGTTTTCAGATGATGTTTGGTAATGGATTCTATCTTCTTCTAAGCGAAAAAGGATAACTTCTCCCGATGGAGTCGCTACATTGGGAAGAGCAATATGTTTTTCAAGAATAACACTCGCTTTGGGATCAAAGGTATCAGAGTAAAATATTTTTCCAAAATCATCTTTAGATTCAACTATACTCGCTTGTTGGACCAAAAAACCACGCGGTAGTGCATACTTGTTTTCATAAATCTTCCATCCATCTTCTTCATAAACGATACTAAATCTGTCACTTGGAAATGTTTTTTCAGTATTTCCGTTTTCGACTCGATCAAGAATATATTTCACGCCCAAAAAATCAATGATTTTAAGTCTTCGTTCATTTTCCACAAGACTTCCGTCTCCAAATATATCCCCTAATAATGCATTTGACCGTGTTTGATTGGTAAATTCTGTAAGTAACTGACCGTCTTGATAACTATGAAGAAATTCACCATACAGTTTGGGATACAAAGGATCGTACCCTTCAGGTGAATAAAGACGAAGCTCTGTGTGAAGATTGGGTGCAATATAAGCATTGCCAATTCCTAAGACCCTATTATATAGAGCCTGTGTTGAAAGCCAAGAAGCAACTGATACTGGCGGATACAATGATGCTTTTTGTGAAAACGGATTAAACTTTTGAAAAAGATAAAATAAATCAAAAACCGTGAGAATAACAAACAAAACCACAAAAAAAGAATATTTGAGTTTATTAACATGAATAACAAACAAAACTACCAGTCCAAATAGAAAAATCCCAACAGGAATAATTACCTGTTTTATCTGGATAAACTCGCGGAGACTAAAAAATGAAAAAATAAACGAACATATAAAAAGCGTAAGAAATACCAAAAATATTTTAAACGGTATTTTTTTGGAGTCCATAACATGCTGTAATCCAAATCCTCCTAGGACACTAAGACAGAATCCAAACACATACCACATGTTAGTTGGAGAGCTTGAAGAAATAAGAGGAAGATCGAGAAGGTAAAAAATCTCAGACAGAGGATTTCTCGTAAGAACAATCAACAAGATTGCTGCAATTACTGCAAAAAATCGAATCATACATTTTTTTCGAAACAATGAAAGAGAGAAAAACGCAAAAAGAAGAGGGAGTATCCCAATATACGCTGCCTTTGTAGGGTACGTTTCATGTGGAAGAAAATTTCGGGTGACAGGGTTTCCAAATATATCTGGAATAAATATCATGATAAGCTGTGCAGGCTGCATAAGGAGTTTCTCAGTAAGATACTGATAATCTTGACTAACTCTTGCAGAAAGACTAATAAGTTCAAATGCAGGTATGAGTTGGATTGCCGAAAGCAAGAGACCAATAAACATAAAAAAGATAAAAAAACTTATCTTTCTCATCGAAAACATGTTCTTACTTTTTAAACGAACCAGTATGTACATAAGGACAAATCCAAAAGATGTAACGCCAAGCTGAAGATGTCCTGCAAAAAACGAAATTGCTATAGAGAGTGAAAGAAACATGAGATACCGTTTTCCCAAAGTTGCGTTGTATCTCTCAAACGCGTAGAGCGTGAGTGGAAGAAGCGAAACGATATGACCAAGGGTGTTGTACTCAAGAAAAACAGTCATGTAAAGACTAAATCCATATGAAATAGCAGAAAAAACTGATGGAAGCATAGTCACTCTAAGCGTTCGTATATACAGGTACATGAAGATAGTAGCCATAAGAGGCTGAAGAATTACAAGAAAAGACCATGCCAGTTCATAAGAAAGAAAAAGGTACATGATATTCATGGGGTAAAAGGGACTTGATTGGAGATTAGCAAGAAGAGGCGATCCTGAAAAATTGTAGGGATTCCACAAAGGCAATCTGCCTATCATCATTAGATCAACTGCAAGTGTTCTCCATGGATATAGTTGCAAGATCGTGTCAAAATACTGTGCTTTATTAGGAATTGATCCAGGATTGTAGCCAAAAAATGACGTGTATTTCCACGGATTATACTCAGAGAGGAGCAGATTACCAGGAAAAGGCAAAAGCCCTGACAAAAAGAAATTATAAAAGAAAAAAAGTGTCATTCCAAAAAGTAATAGAAAGGGTGCAAATTTTTTAATGTGTTTCATAATGATTTTTTCCAAAATACAAAACTAGCTATTACAACTAACACGACACCACTAAGACTAATAACATTGGCAATAAGTCGAGTTTTTGATTCTCCAAACTGAATAAGAATGTCATGCTCTCCTTTTGGAAGCGTAAAGGTAATAAGTCCCCTATAATTAGGGTCTTGAAACTGAATAGGAATTTCTTCTCTCTCAAAAAACCTGTAGACTCTCCATCCTGGAAAATACTGAGTATGGCTTACAAGCGTGACGTCTGTATCTGCCCTAACAAAAAGTGTTTGATACGTAGGCTGATCTGTGCTCTGTGAAAGAATCTCTCCATCTCCTGCTATTATGTCAATCCGATTTTCTGGATACTCCTTTTGAGGACCAGCGGACCAAATCACATCTGTCTCTCCATAATAGGTCGTAGTGAGTGGAAAATTCCAATAATAGGATTCATCAATTATGTCTACTCCTTCTTTTGGAATCCAATATACAAACGAACTGAATACAACAAGAAGAATTGTGCTAATAAACACTATCTTCTTTTTTACATATGGATACAGAAATACTCCTATGAGCGAACTGGCAAATACGATAATCGTGAGAAAACGCCATGGAAATTGGAATTGACGAAGAAACGAGATGTTTTCCCAAAATAATAGAGAGATTGGAAGCATAAAATAGACTGCAAGACCTATGAGAAAAACTGAAAAAACAATGATGCGTTTTCCTTCTTCGTCATGTCTTTTTTTTTGTACAAGCCACACTATCGCTGCAACAATAGCTAGCGTCTGAACAAGTCCTATGGTAAGAGATAAATGGTCGGTTTGAAGAAACTGTGCGTCAGTGAGATTTGGAACAATAAGTTTCCATGGTTCAAGAAAATGTGTTCGATACAGATCTTTCATATAAAGATCTCCGTATGTAAATTTGTGTTCAACAAGTGCTGGAATCCAATAATACGCTGAAAGCATTAAACCTCCCAAAAGCGATCCAGCTGCGAAAAAACGTTGTTTAAAGTCTTTTGCAAAAAAGAGTACAAATAACACAATCACCCCGAAAAACAAAAGGCTAATTGAGTTGTGTGAAAGAACAAGAAGTGTTGTTGCTACTGAGGTAAAAATAAGATAACGGACTTTCAATGTCTCAAAAAACACCAGAAGAAAATACAGGGAGAGAGGTAAAAGTGCATAGGTATATACTTCCCCAAAACTCCCTCTAATCAATAAATCGACGAGGTGAAATGGTGCAAATTGATATAACAACGTGGTGAAGAAAGCAATCTTTTCATTTTTAAAAAGCCGTCTTGTAAAAAGAAACATAAAAAGCCCTGACAAAAGAAAGCTTGTCAAAAAAGACAGTTTAAACGCATTAACAAGACTTAATCCTAAAACAAGAAAAAATGAAGAGACGATATATGGAGTATGGTAGATAAAAACAAAAAGCGGCATCCCATACCCGAAGTTGAGATCAGAAGCCCATCTCACAGGAATGTTCAAAGCCACAAGCTCCTTGTAAAAAGCCGCAATTCGAGGAAGGTGAACAAGTCCATCGTGGGTATGAACAAGATGAGGGGTGCTAAACCAAAAACCAAACGGCAAAAGAGAAAAAAGGAATACAAAAAAAATATATCGATTGAGATAAAACCATCGCATGAACAAACTACTCTTTTTTTACTTGATAAATAGTCATATATGAATCTCTATATGGATTATCATATCGTGCTACCTCAGTGACCGGCCAACCAACAGGTGCTTCAAATCTATTAACACAGTTTACGCATGGTTGATAGAAGACAACATACGTTGTTTTCTCTTCACTCATTGCCAAAAGCTCCTCGGGAATCGTTTGATCAATCGGCCAATACCCTTTAAGCTGAATATTTTTGTTGTCGCTGAGATAAATTTCATAACTTGTTGGCATAAGTCCAAATGTCCCTTGTGTCGCAACAAAAATAGGACCGCTTGCTGCTTCTTTTTCAAAAAAAACTGAGGACTCTTTAATCCCCCATCCTGCAGGCCAATCATTGCTGTATTGATTTCTATCAGACTGGGCAATTGGTGATGTACCAAACTCTGTAATAATGCCAAATACTGCCCGCATTTGGAATGCAAATGTGATAGCCAAAATCAAACCTAAGAGAAGTCTGTTTTTAAGTCTTCCAGAAAGCCAATCTATTGTAAATGCAGCAAGCGGCAAGAGAAAAAGCGTCATAAAGAAAATAAACCGTGGGTAAAGTGTTTTGCCAAATAGCGCTAGTGCCACAAATGGCAAGAAAAACCAAATAAGAAGTACCAGTTTTTCTCTGGCAAATTTTATATGTACTACAGGTGCCAAAAGGATAAGAGCAAAAACAGGAATAGTCAGATAGGTAAGAAGCCAGTCAAATTGCCCAGAGAGGTTTCCGACAAGGAACCGAAAAGGATGCATGAGCCATTCTCCTAGAGGATATACAAAGAGTGCGTTTTTTTCTTCAATAATATGGAAAAAAGGTGACAGACGAAGGATGTTATAGATCCCAAACCCAATAAACGATGCTATACCAGCTAACATAGTCCATTTGACAGCTGTTTCTTTCAGTTTCCCTTTTTTCCACTCAAGAAGGAGAAGTGAAAATGGCAGGAGGTAGATACTAAAAAATGCATTCGTTTTTGTGAGTACCCCTCCCCCTATAACCATCCCTAAAATGAGCGCGACATCAAGCCTGACCCGTCTTGCCAAAAGTACGGTAAGATAAAAACTCCACACCATAAACATACCGACTAGACTGTCGTATAGTGCCATACGGTCATATACCACAGCCATTGGATACACAACGTAAAGAGCAGCACTGATGAGACCAATTCGGGTACTCTTAAAAAGCTCTTTTCCAAGAAAGAAAAGTCCAATAACCGTTAAAAACCCTGAAATGACCGAGACGAGTCTTCCAGCAAGGAGCGGATCTGTAACAACATGAAGAAGGAGTATCGCAAACCATACAAATGAAGGCTGTTTTCCATCTGTCAAAGATATAAATCGCCAGCTAGCATCATCTTTGGCGATTTGTGCCCAGCGAATATAAATTGCTTCATCAGTAAAAATCGGAAGGTCAAGAATATTAAATAGCCTAATCACAAAGTATAAAACTGACAAAACAAAAAGAGTCACACCAATAAGCTTTAAGGAATACGTTTTCATCATTTTATTGTATCATTTTTCAGAAGGAGAAGACGGAAGCTTAAGCTGATACAGACTCAAATAATACTCGCCTTTCCCCTTCCTATATCTCTCTACCAACTGAACTGGCCATGTAGAAGGAGCTTGTTGCTCTATATTCAAAACAATATATACGGGGTGTTTCTCTGCTTGCCACATAAGTTCTTGTGGAAGTTTCTTAGGAAGTGGATGGTCAATTGGAAACCGTACAACTTCATGATTATGTTCAAGATATATTGCAGCAAGTGTAGTTGGGAGACTTCCATACAAGCCTTCTGTTGCCAAATACACTGTCCCTTCTTGTGACCTTGCATCGATAAATCTTATGACATCCATCATTCCGTATCCTGAAGGCCAGGAGTTTGCAAACTGGAGACTGTCTGCCTGAGGGATTGGAGCATTTGGCATATCCTTTAGAATAAAACCGTCAATATATATACTTGGAAGAAAGATAAGAAAGATAAGAGCAAGTGATATCATTTTTTTTTCTATTTGAGAATACAGTGCCCATATACCATACCCAGCAAGTGGAAGAAATGTCACAAGCATAAACAGAATATATCGAGGGTAAATAAGCTTACCAAGAACAACAACTGATAAAAGGGGCAAGATACTCATCAAAAGAAGAAATAGTTTTTCTTTGGTATCTCTTTTTATAAGTACAAACGACAGGATACCAATCAACAAAATTGGCAGTGTCATATACGAAACAAACCATGCGCTCAGATCATGTATGTTTGTAAACCATACTCCAAGTGGCGGGTTTTGAAGTATTTCAGAAAGTGAATATACAAACACAGTATTTTTTGTTCCTATCATGTGATGGTAAGATGACAGCCGCATAATTTGGGCTATGAAAAATGCGATGATAATAGAGACAAAAAAGAGCCCACCCAGTCGTAAAAGACGTTTTTTGGTAAGACCTGGTGAAAGAAGTAGTGCTACAGGGCTTAAAACCATCACAAGCTGAATTGAAGATTTCGTAAGAAGTCCCAATCCAAATACGTACCCAAGGAGAATTGCCACATCAAGGCGTACGAGCCGCACCAAAAGAACAAGAAAAAACAAACTCCATACAGTAAGAGAAGCAACAAGACTATCATAGAGAGCTAATCTGTCATAGAGAAGTGTCATGGGGACAAGGAGATAGATAAACGATGTAACAACTGCAATTGCGTTTCTTTTAAAAAGTACCTTTGTCAAACAAAAAAGACCTACTATAGTCAAAAAACCTGAGACGACAGATACCATCCGACCTGCAACAACAGGATCTGAAAATACTTTTACAAGTGGCCACATAATCCAAACAAAAAGTGGCTGTTTTCCATCAGTCAGAGATATAAAACGCTGTGTTGCGTCTGTTTGAGCGAGTATACCCCACCGTACATAACTCACCTCATCGATAAATAGTGGCAGAGAAGTCAAATCATACAAACGGAGAAAAAAATACAACCCTATTATAAATAGTATACTTAGAATGAAGAACCTGTATTTGTTGATATATTGGATAAAACCAAGGCTTGCCATTGATAACTACCGTTTAATTGTACTCCAAAAATAGACAGCTGTCGAAAAAATCGCGGCAAGTATAAAAGATCCACTCAAGATGAGAGCCATATAAAATGAAATTGGTGGATCATAATGTCCAAAAAAAATATATGGAAAATATTGAAAAAAAGCGAAAAGTGAAACGACGAGTGTCGGAACAATAATACTTTTTCTTAACGAGAGTGCCATAAATGGAAAGATATAGAGAAGATACCACGGCTGAAGAAGAAAATCTGACCGATAACTAGCTGCCAAAACAGCAAAGAACATACAAATAAATGAAAGTGTTATGACAGGTTGCCAATCAGTTATCTTCCCTCTTTTATACATCACGTAAAAAAACACAGGTAACAGAAACGCTGTAGCAAATTTTACACCAATTGATAAACCGTACGGGATAAGAGAAAACCAGTACTTACGACTGACGAGAAGATACAATGCTATGATTAAGAAAAACATCATCACAATATCGTTATGGGCTGAAACGAGTGATTCAACAATTACCAACGGATGTAGTGCAAAAAGTCCGAGATGAAATCCAACACGTTTCAGTCCAATTATTTCAATAATCTTTTTAAGAAGTAATACTGAACCCAGATACGAGAATAGAGCGATTCCTTTAAAGAGAATCATATTAAGAAGAAGTGAACCCATCGAAGCATAGGACAAAGGAACACTCATAAGAAGCCAAACTGGGCCATACGGATAGACTCTATGCGTCCAGCGCATAAACCCTAAGCTGGGATCTTCTGGATAGTCTAGTGCTTTTCTTTCGTATGGATTGTCACCATATTCGGTTATGATTTTTGCATCAAAAATGTAGTTAAAAAGATCATATGAAAACGCATTGTAGGAAAGAAAGAGTATACCTGAGGCAAAAATACTAAATACTACTACTGCTTTTACAGATAATATCTTTTTGTATAACAGCATGAGAAACAAAAAATATGACACACTAAGAAGCGATATGATTGCAACAAATAAGGCTGAGGATACCAATCTTTGGAAGTACCCTATCTCCTGAAACACTCTTTGAACTTGATGCCACACTGGGAATCGAGTAAGAGAAAGCCCAAGATCAATTTGCGTATACGAATACAGAAGCAAAAGACACAAAGAAAAGATAAAAAGAATAATAGAGAAGATAACAAGTAGGCGATTCATGAACTAGAGCTAATAGTGTAACAAGCGATTTTACCAATCATGTTTTAACTCCCGAATATTTCCCTGCCAGATCATTTTGTTTTATTTTTATAAGCTCTCTGAGACCGTCAATTGAATCTTTGAGCGGACTGACCCGTCGTGTTTCGACATAGAGCCAACGTACGGGAACTTCTTTTATGGTTAACCCCATTTTTTGTGCAAGAAAAAGAAGTTCCACATCAAATCCTGCAGAAACGCTTGAACCAGAAACACTTTGAAATCCAGTATGAAGTGTCATAAGTTTTGAAAAAAGAGCGTCAGATGCTTTTTTGGTAAATAGTTTAAAACCGCATTGGGTATCCCTGATTCCATCAAGTCCAACGATTGTCGATCGTAGAAACATCATTCCTCGTGCCATGAGGATTCTGGTGAAAGGTGCACCTTTTCGAGCACTGTTTCGCGACCCAATCACAAGATCAAAATCATCTTTAAAAAATGGTAATAGCTTCTCAAGCTCCTCAATAGGCGTCGCCTGATCCATGTCAGTAAAGAGAATATAATCACCTTTTGCTTTAAGCATCCCTGTGGTTACAGATCCAGCTTTGCCAAGATGGGGATTTTTTATAAGGGTAAAATATTTGTTTGCTTTGACAAATATCTCAAGATACTCAATACTTCCATCTCTTGAGCCGTCATCAACAACAATTACTTCATATGAGTATCTTTGCCGTCTAAGGTAACTCGCAACTTTATCCAAAACTCCCTTCTGGAGGTTTGCCATTTCATCATAGGCCGGTATGACAACAGAAAGATAGAAAGAATTCTTACTCACAAATAGATTATACAATAACCAGAATTATATAAAAGTATAAGAGAGTAGGTGTCTTTTGAGCTTTATAGATTTAATACTTGAGATTTCGGAATGAAAATATCAAAAAGAGCATCTCATCAACGAGTCGTTCACAGCGTCGTTTTATATCTACGTCTTCCAATACAAATTCTCCACCCTCCATCTCAAAATCAGAATTACTCGTTCCAATTTGGGTTTGGGTGGCATAGCCATACATCGTTCTGACAACGGATCGAAGATGCTCAAGAGCCTGAGTATTTTTCATGCCACCTGCATTTGAGACGAGTCCGACGACTTTGCCTCTGAGCGCATCCCCCTTGAGGCTATCCAGTGCGTTCTTCAACAATCCAGAGAATGAGCCATGGTAAAGTGGACTTGCGATAACAAGCGCATCAGAAGCCTCAATAAGTCTGACAAAAGACTTCACAGCTTTATTTGGAGTATCCATTGGATTGTTGTGAAATTCTGTCATCACGATCGGAAGATTAAGATT
>Ga0066639_10002375_pt1 | contig 16469 bp, 18 predicted proteins | sample CryGeyCG2114_010_2_FD_59504 | JGI IMG/M metagenome (GOLD analysis project Ga0066639, IMG submission 59504) | Groundwater microbial communities from aquifer - Crystal Geyser CG10_big_fil_rev_8/21/14_0.10 | ecosystem: Environmental > Aquatic > Deep subsurface > Groundwater | place: USA: Utah...
AATGGTTAGGACATCAGGTTCTCATCCTGGAAACCGGGGTTCAATTCCCCGTGGCGGTACTAATATTTATATATGTTAGGTAAGTTATTTATAATGGTACTTGACAAAATATTAGTATTGTTATATACTAGTAGTACATAGATTAGACTAGCTAATCCATGTCTTAGGCTAATCAAGCCTAAAATAGCAAGAGCGTAGAGATAAAGTCGAGTTTCTACTAACTTCTATTTTTTATTCACTTTATTTCTACACATTACTATGCAAGGAACAGTTAAAAAATTGACTGACAAAAACTTTGGTTTTATCAGTCAAGATGGGCAAGAAAAAGATTTATTCTTTCATGCCAACAGTCTTGATGGAGTTAGCTTTGATGAATTGAGAGAAGGCGATGCTGTAACTTTTGAGGTTGAACAAACCCCAAAAGGACCAGCCGCAGTTCAAGTTAAGAAAGCGTAACTTTTTTTAGATAATAAAAATACCCCGCCTTTTGGGCGGGGTATTTTTAGTTTTGTATTTTGATCAAATTTCTTATTTTTGGTTCTCCATAAATAATTTGAGATTTTTTAAACTTAATATCAAAATAATATTCAGTTTTTCCTTTGCGCTTCCCTCTCCTATTTTCAATTATAACTTCTAATTTTTTGTTTTTTAATTTATCTATATATATTTTTTCCAAATTTTTTCCTAAAGATCTTAATTTTTTTGCTCTCACTTGTTTTATTGTTTTATCTATTTTGTTTGGCAGTTTGCTAGCTGAAGTTTTTTCATGCAGAGAAAAAGGAAAAACATGCAAACGGCTGAAGTTAATTTTTTTAATAAAATTATAAGTTTCTAAAAAATCTTTTTCAGTTTCACCTGGAAATCCGGCAATAACATCTGTACTAATAGCAATATCTGGGATAAATTTTTTTACTTTTTTTATTTTGTTTTCATAATATTTTAATGAGTACGGTCTATTCATTAGTTTTAATATTTTATCACATCCTGCCTGTAATGGTATATGCAAGTGTTTACAAATTTTTTCAGATTTAACCATCAGTTTTATTAACTCATCGCTCACCTCCCCTACTTCGATAGAACTTAATCGAAGTCTTCCCAGACCATATAATTTAATAATTTTTTTTATCAATTTTGTTAAATTTATATTTTTACCTTTTCCGTAAAGACCTAAATGTATCCCAGATAATATTATTTCTTTATAACCATTTTTAATTGCCAATTTAATCTCTGATAATATTTCAGCCTCCCCCCTACTTTTTATTTTCCCTCTCGCATAGGGAATAATGCAGTAGGTGCAAAACTGCTCACAGCCATCCTGGATTTTTATGAAATATCTTGCTCTGTCATCTTTTGATAATAAAGCTTTTTGTTGTTTTATGTCTTTTGCTAGGGTTTTAATGATTTTGTTTATTTCATTTGTTTTAAATACATAGTCAGCATCTAATTTTTGGGCTTCTTCCTTATAGACTTTTGGAAAACAGCCAAACAAAATTATTTTTGCATCAGGATTTTCTTTTTGGGCTCTTTTTATCATTGCCCGATCCTTGGTTATGGCCTTTTTTGTGACCGCGCAAGTATTAACAAAAGCATAGTCTGCATTTTTTTTAACTAATTCAAACCCAACAGATTGAATCTGTGAACTTAGCTTGGCTGAGTCATATTGATTTACTTTACAGCCTAGAGTATATATTTTATAAGTAGTTTTTTTCATATTTGAAAAGGACCGGTTTTTGTCGGTCCCCTGTTTTTATCACCTCCCCTCTTTTTGTGTTTTATTTCCGTCTCACGACCTTTGTTAGGCACATCCCCATAATCACCATAGCTTCAGTAGGTCCCGGGATGTTATCCCAGAGGTTTTCTGAAAACTCCTTTCTTCGTCCCCTGGGAACTTTCATTAAGCATGACATTACCGATAGGACCGTGCACAATCCAAACAAATAGATGGTCCATTTTGGAGTTGTGGCGAACATAACACAGATAACTACTGTCGTGAAACAGGATGGTGTTTTAAACTTTCCCCATCTATTTGAAGATGTTTCCAGACTCTGATCACTTAGCCATTTTCTGACCCTGAATTCGCCGATTAGGTCAGCAATTAGCATAGTCAGCCAGAGAAACATTCTCCAAAAGTCCCAGAGCGAGCAATACAACATCGGTGGCAAAGCATTGATTTTGTCCAGAATAGGATCGAGTCTTTTGCCTTCAGGTGTCACTAGATTGAAATTCCTTGCAACAAAACCGTCTAGGCTGTCGAAGAGTGCAGCTAGTACGAATAGAAATACTGCCGTAAAAAGCATCCCATGCCCATTTCTCAGAAAAAACAATATCCACGACAGAAACATCATGGTCGTTCTTTCGTAGCCGATTGCGTTGGGCTGGAACCACCATTGACTCCGGAGAAAATTTACGATTTTTTCATTCCTCTTGAATCGTTTTAGAACAATGATGATGAGAAGAAATATCCCGATTGCCAACAGGGATGCCTCAATAACGATAATAGGCCTAGCCATAGTAGCCCCCCGTGTTTTCTAAAAGTTGTAAGATTGAAAGAACTTTCTCTTGGAGCCGAGGACAGGATTTGAACCCGCGACCTATAGTTTACAAAACTACTGCTCTACCAGCTGAGCTACCTCGGCTTATAATTTGTGCGCTGTACAGGATTTGAAGGGGCGGAAGCCCCCACACCAACACACAGGTAACACACAATAGCACCACCATTTCAGGTGGCTCTAATTGTGCGCTGTACAGGATTTGAACCTGTGACCTTCTCCTTAAAAGGGAGCTGCTCTACCAGCTGAGCTAACAGCGCTTATTGTTATTTTTGATTAAACTTTCAATTCTTTCTCTGTTTTCCCATCTTTTTAATTGTTTTTTTCGTACTAAAGCTTCTTCTCTGGTTTTATATTCTTCGGAATAAACCAATCTCCATGGCATAGACAAACCATTTCATAAAAAAGTTTTAGCAATGAGCCTGTGACCTTCCCCGACACTGCGTGTACGGGGTTACTCTACCAGCTATCTGTCCCGATTAAGCGAAGCTATGTCGGGAAGCTAGTAGCGCTTATTTTTTTCAAAAAAAATAAACACTGCGAATTGCAGGCATTTTTTTAATATTACTAAAGATATAATATCATAAAATTTAAGTTTTGACAAGAGAAAAATTTAGACTAATTTTAGTGGATAAAACGTGGAAAAACGTAGTTGCTATTTAGTGTGTTTTTAGTTAATATAATAAACATGGCAGAAGATAAAATAATAGAAAAATTACCTCCGCAAAATCTAGAAGCTGAGCAATCTTTTTTGGGCTGTCTTTTGATTGATAAGGATTCTATTATAAAAATTGCTGATCAGATTCATGAAAATGACTTTTACAAAGATAGCCACAAAATTTTATACGAAACAATCAAGGAGTTATATTCCAAGCATGAACCAATTGATATATTAAGTTTAACCAATAGGCTGGAAGAAAAAAATAAACTTGAAAATATTGGAGGACGAACTTATTTAGCTCATCTTTCAAATTTTGTTGCTACATCATCTCATATTGTTCATTATTCTAATATAATTAAAAGGAAAGCTACTTTGAGACGTTTGCAAAAAGCAGCTTCAGAAATAGTGGAATTGAGCTATAAAGAAGAAGAGGAAATAGACAAAATTCTTGATGAATCAGAACAAAAATTATTTAGCGTTTCTCAGAAGTATTTGAAAAATGTATTTATACCCGTAGATAAGTTGCTTGATGAAGCATTCGAAAGAATCGACGAACTTCATAAGCAAAGTGGAAAACTTAGAGGTATACCAACAGGCTTTGGTGATTTGGATAATTTATTAGCCGGTTTGCAGAAATCTGATTTAGTTGTTCTGGCAGCTCGTCCTAGCGTGGGAAAGACCTCTCTAGCGCTTGATATCGCCCGGCAAGCAGCCGTAAAAAGTAAACAGGCTGTAGGTATGTTTTCTCTGGAAATGAGCAAAGAACAGCTAGTTGATCGTATGTTGTGCGCCCAAGCCGGGGTGAGTCTATGGCGAATGCGCACAGGAAAGCTTTCCGATCATGAAGAAGATAATGACTTTGCTCGGATTGGAGATGCTATGGGCAAACTTTCTGAGGCCCCAATATTTATAGATGATTCAGCTAGTTGTTCAATAATGGAAATTCGTACTAAGGCAAGGCGCTTGCAGGTAGAAAAAGATTTGGGTTTATTGATTATAGATTATCTTCAGCTTATGGAAGGTAGGGGCAAATATGGTGATAACCGTGTTCAGGAAGTATCTGAAATTACTAGAGGTTTAAAAGGTATCGCTCGTGAATTGAATGTGCCGGTTTTGGCGCTTTCCCAGTTGTCTCGTGCAGTTGAACAAACTAAACCAGCTATTCCAAAATTATCTCACCTGAGAGAATCTGGTTCTATTGAACAAGATGCTGACGTGGTTATGTTTATTTATAGAAAATCTGCTGATAGAAATTATAATCGAGAAGAATTATCTCAAGAAGATAGAAATAAGGCCGAGGTTCATATTGCTAAGCATAGAAATGGTCCCACTGGGAAAGTTGATTTATTTTTTGATGAGGATACAGTTAGCTTCAAAAATATAAAAAAAAGCCACACAGAGGAACCACCTCCAGAATATTAGGCAATAATTAACAATTTAGCTATTAATAATTAATTAAAAAATTATGTTTAATAAATTAAAACATTTAAAAGATTTAAGAAGCCAGGCAAAAATGATGCAGGATATACTGGCGCAGGAAATCATTACTGTTGAAAAAAGTGGCGTTAAAATTACCATGAATGGAAACATGGAAATTGTATCCGTTAGCATTGAAGAAGAAATTAACAAAGAAAAATTAGAGGGAATAATGAAAGAAAATATTAATGATGCCATAAAGAAAACACAAAGAGTGATGGCGCAAAAAATGCAAGAGATGGGCGGAATTCCTGGATTGGGATAATTTAATTAAAATATGAAATACCCGCGGTCTATTCAAAATTTAATAGAGATGTTTTCAAAATTGCCAACCGTGGGTCCAAAAACCGCGGAAAGGTATGTATTCTATTTATTAAAACAGAATTCAGAAGAACTGCAAAAATTTGCTCAAAGTATAGCTGAGTTAAAGGAAAATATTCGAATTTGCGAAAAATGTTTTTCGGTTAGCGAAAGTAGTCCTTGTGAAGTTTGTTCTTCTTCCAACAGAGACAAAAACACAATTTGCGTAGTATCAAACACTAGAGATATGATTTCAATTGAATCAACTAGAAATTATAATGGCGTTTATCACATTCTAGGGGGCGTGTTGAACGCGATTGAAGGAATAAAACCAGAAGAACTTAATATAAAAAAACTACTTGAAAGGATACAGAAAGATAATATCAAAGAAGCAATTCTAGCTCTTAGTCCAACACTTGAAGGAGAAACTACTTCTATGTATTTAGCAAAAATACTCAGACCATTGAATATAAAGATTACTCGCTTAGCCAAAGGACTTCCTATGGGGTCAGACTTGGAATACGCTGACGAAATAACTATAACCAATGCACTAAACAATAGAAACGCTCTTTGAAATTTTAAAAAAAAGGGGGGGGTAAAAATGAAAATATCAGAAAAAGACGCTTTTTCTGGATTAAGTTTTGTAAAAGAAATTGCTCTGGTATTTAAACGTCGTTATTCCTATATGGATGTGGATGATTTTGTTGCTGCTGGGGTTGATGCATTGTTTGGTTTGTGGAAAAGGTATAAATCTGGCAATGGCAATCAATTTGAAAAATACGCTGACAAGCGTATAAGAGGGGCGATGCTTGATGAAATAATAAAACAAGACAAAACCCCTTGTTCAGTTAGAAAAAAAAACAAAAAGCTTAATGAAGTAAAAAGTAGCCTAAGAGCCAAATTAATGAGAGAGCCTGAGATAGAGGATGTTTGTTGTGAACTGAAAATCACCCTGAAGGCATTCTGGAGATACCAGAAGTATTCAACTCCTTATGTATTTTTTCCATTTGATGAATCAGTAGATAGCCAAATCATTGAAATGTCAGATATTTTAGAGCGTGTATACAGAAAAGAATTGCAAAAAATATTTATGCCAGCCATCAGAGACCTTCCCAATAACGAACAAATTGTTATTTTGCTTTATTATTTTCATGGATTTACCCTGAAGGAAGTCGGACTGCTCTTACAAGTTGATGAATCACGTGCATGTCGAATTCACGCCAAGGCAATAAGTATATTAAGAAAAAAAATAAAATCTGATTCGTTGTATATTAACTAAGAAATCAAAAATAGGAGGAAAATCATGGATGCAAAAACTCGCGGAAAAATTCCGCGAGTTTTCTTTTGTATTATATGAGGAGTTATGATATTTTATCAATTTCAACTTTAGCGTAATTTTGCCTATGCCCTTTGTTTCGCAAATATCTAGTTTTGTTTTTGTATTTAACTACATTGACTTTTTTATCTTTGCCCTGTTCTAATATTTTCCCTTCCACCTTTTCTCCTAGAGACGGATTTCCCAAGCTTATTTCTTTCCCATCTTCTGAGGCAATCATTAGTGTATTAAATTTTACCTTTTTACCAACTTCTTCATCTAATTTTTCAATTTTGATTTTGTCCCCTGCCTTTATTTTATATTGTTTTCCGCCAGTTTTTATGACTGCAATTTTACTCATATTTTTGAAATAATATTATTTAAATAAATACTTACCGTCTTATAAGTATTATAATTATACTAATTATTCTAAAATAGTCAAGTTTACCCCGTTAATACGGGGTTTATTTAGTTTTTGTTATTGATTTGGCTATAGCAGTAACAGTTTTTTTATCTGTAATATTAGGCAAAATATTGTTATTTCTAGGTTTTTTAACAGTGTACGCCAAAGCTATAGCGGCTGATATTTTCATTTTTACTGTCACTCTTTTTTTCCAACCGTCCAAAAGTCCTCTGAAAATTCCTGGAAATACCAGGGCATTGTTAATTTGATTTGGAAAATCTGATCTACCAGTTCCTACAATACTAGCGCCCGCCTTTATGGCCTTGTCTGGCATAATTTCTGGATTTGGATTGGCCATAGCAAATATTATTGGTTTTTCATTCATGGTTTTAATCATTTTTTCGTCAACTAAATTTCCTTTTGAAACGCCGATAAATACATCCGATTTTACCATTGCTTCTTCTAGTCTTCCTTTTACTTTTTTCTTATTCGTTTTTTTTGCTATGGCTTTTTTGTATCTATTTAAATATCTTCTACCATCATATATACATCCGATACTATCTACCAAAATAATTTCTTTTACACCATGAGCGAGCAACAATCTAGTTATAGAAATACCAGCTGCGCCTGCGCCGTTGACCACTATTTTTTGGTTGTTTAAAACCTTGCCTGTGACACGGCAAGCATTAATTAGGGCTGCTAAGGTGACAATAGCTGTACCGTCTTGGTCATCGTGAAATACGGCAATGTTTAATTCTTTTTCTAAGCGTTCTAATATTTCAAAACACCTAGGAGCGGAAATATCTTCTAGATTTATACCGCCAAAACTTGGCTCAATCCATTTACAAAAATTTACTATCTCATCAGGGTCAGTCGTATTAATACATAACGGAAACGCATCAATACCAGCAAATTCTTTAAAAATCATTGATTTACCCTCCATTACCGGCATGCCAGCTTCAGGTCCGATGTTTCCAAGACCGAGAATTGCAGTGCCGTCTGTCACAATAGCGACCTGGTTTCCCCTATTTGTCATTTCCCAACTTAAATTTTTCTTTTTTCTTATAGCCAAGCAAGCTGCTCCCACTCCAGGAGTATAGGCGGTTGATAAAGCTTCTTTGGAATTTAGAGGAATTTTTGATTTTATTTCAATTTTTCCCTTGAGTTTTTTATGAAGTTCTAATGATTTTTTGTTGTAAGGCATAGTTATTATTTTATATTATTTTTTTCTTTTTAATCCCCCCCTTCGCCCCCTTTATCAATGGGGTACCTGACAAGTCCCCTTGACACCTGTCCGCCGAATTGGAGGAAAAGGGATTTAGGGGATTATTTTTTAGAAATTATTTTATATATTTTCTTTTTTTAAGTTCTTCGGGAAAATAATCTTGGTTTTCTTTGTAGTCATAATCTGGGCTGTATTTATAATCCTTTCCATAATTCAAATCTTTCATAAGTTTTGTTGGCGCATTTCGGATATGAAGTGGAACGCCCAGATTGCCGTATTCTTTTACATCTGATTGAGCTTTTTTTACAGCTGTATATAAATCATTGGATTTCTTACATTTTGCCATATAGACGACTGCTTGTGCCAGTATCACGTTACATTCTGGCATTCCAATAAAATGACAGGCCTGATAAGCGGCTACAGCTTGCTCTAAAGCGCGTGAATTGGCTAGTCCAATGTCTTCTGAGGCAAAACGAACTATTCTTCTGGCAACATACAAAGGATCCTCCCCTGCCTCAAGCATTCGTGTCAGCCAGTAAAGTGCAGCATTAGCGTCTGAACCTCGCATTGATTTATGAAGTGCTGAAATTATATTGAAATGCTCTTCCCCGTCTTTATCATAAAGCAGGTATGATTTTTGGAATGCCTCCTTTATTATATCCAAACTGATAGACCCCTCCCCAGCCCTCTCCTTGGCAAGGAGAGGGAGTGAGGAAGCTGCGTATTCAAGCACATTCAAAGCTGTACGCGCGTCGCCATTGCTCATTTGGGCTAATACTTCAATTACTTTTTCATCTATTTTTATATTTAAATTTCCCAGTCCCCTTTTTTTGTCGTTTAAGGCTTTTTTTATGATTTTTGTGATTATGGTTTTGTCTAATTGTTTCACCACAAAAACTCTGCATCTAGATAGAAGCGCTCCCCTTACTTCAAAGCTTGGATTTTCAGTAGTTGCGCCAATCAAAGTAATTGTGCCCTTTTCCACGTGTGGCAGTAATGCGTCTTGCTGAGCCTTATTCCATCTATGGATTTCGTCAATAAAAAGAATTGTTCTTTTCCCTTCAATTTCGTTGCTCCTTGCTTGCCTGATAACTTCTTTCAAATCCCTAACTCCGCTGGTGACTGCGCTAAATTTTATAAAGTCAGATTTAGTCTGCTCTGCTATTATAAAAGCCAATGTAGTTTTACCACTCCCTGGCGGACCCCAAAAAATCATTGACGGGATATTGTCAGAAGCAATTGCTTGCCGAAGCAATTTGCCCTCGCCCACAATTTCATTTTGACCCAAAAAATCATCCATGTTTTCTGGTCTCATTCTGTCTGCCAAGGGAGTTTTTTGCTTTACTTTTTCCATAAATAAAGCTTAGCAAAATAGGATATAAAAAACAACCAAAAACAATTCTTAAAAAATTTAGAATTGTTTTAATAAATTTTTAAATATTTTTTCTAAAATTGTATTCTTCTATAATTTTTTTTACATCATTTTCTTCAAAGTCCGGCCAATATTTATCTGTAAATAATATTTCGCTTTCAATTGATTGCCAAAGAAGGAGTCCAGATAGAGTTTTTTTTCCAGAAGTTCTGACAATCAAATCTGGATCTTTCAAATCAGGGTTATATAGATATTTTTTTATCATTCCAGAGTGAATTTGTTTTAATTCTACTTTGTTTTTCATCATTTTTTTGAAAGCATCAATTATTTCTTCTCTACCTCCATAGTTCAAGCATAGGTTTAAAATAATTCCCGTATTATCTTTAGTTTTGGTTTTTACTTCTAAACAAATTTCTGGCAAGTCGCCTGGAAGTTCATCAGTCTTTCCGCTTATTAATATTTTGTAATTTTTTTCATCTATTTCATCTAGATTTTCTACCAGAAATGTCTTTATCATTTTCATAGAAGAATTTACCTCTTCTCGATCTCTTTCCCATTCCTTGTTAGAAAAGAAAAAGATAGATAAAGTGCTTACTCCTGCCTGAAAAAACCAAAAAGGAGCTTTTATTATCATTTCATAGCCCTTTTTGGAGCCATCTATTTTTTTTAAGTTTCTTTCTTTGGCCCATTCTTCATTTCCGTCCGGGATGATGGCGACATGATTAGGAATTTTTATTTTTTTATTTTCGTTCATACTTTATCCAAAGACTTTTCCTTTTTTCATCTTTTTTTGAATAAATAATAGACTAAATGATCCCAAAAAAGAAAGCAGGCTCACAAGCACAAAAAGCACATTAAATCCGAAATAATAAGCCAAAAATCCTCCAACTGAAGCTGTAATGCCCGCGCCTAAATTAGTAAATGTTTGGTATATCCCCCACTCTATTCCCGCATGTTTTCTGTCAATATGGCGGGTAAAGATTGCTAGCCAAGTGGGCAGGGTAATTGCCGTAGACAGACCATATAGCAATTGAACAGCATATAATTGCAATGGGGAATTAATAAAAATGTATAAAAGTGGAACAATGCTTATCAGTAAAGCCCCTATAAATAAAAATAAAAAATCATCTTTTTCACCCTTGATTCTGTCAATGAGGTTTGCAAAAGGAATTTGCAAAATACTTTTAGAAATTAAAAATATAGCGCCAGCCATTCCAACTACAGCTACATTGCCCTGGCTAATGTTGTCATTGATAAAAATTGCGAAAATCGGGGCAATCAAGCCAAAACTACTAAAAATAATTATATCGGAAATAGTTAAAAATCTGATAACCGGGCTGACTTCTTTTAATACAAGGTAATTTCGCCAAGTCATTTTTCTGGAAAACATAGGTTTAAAATTATTTATTTAAACTAATTTTTATTAATTTTATTTTTTCTTTTTTTCCGCTGATAATTTTTACATTATTTTTGTTGACAGAAAAAGTATTTGCTAAAAATTTAATTAGTTCTTGGTTTGCTTTGTTTCTTTCGGGCGGAGCTGATATATCAATTTTTAATGTTTCATCAGTCATTATTTCTTTCAAGATAGTCTTGGCTGCTTCCGGTCTGACTTTAATATTTAAATATATTTCTTTTTCTTTATTTAATTTTTCAATGTATTTTATCATAAAAAATTAAAAAGCGACTCCCCTAAAAAAGCCACTTCTTGTTGTTTTTTGTTTTTTATACGTTTGAATATTTTCTGACAGCAAGAAAGCTGGCTATAATATTTATCAAGGAAGCAATCAAAAATTGCAGGCCGAAAATTTTAAAAATATTATCATAAAAATAATTTAGTATATCTATATCATAACCCACGAAAAAAACCTCTAAGTAGGGTTGTAGGATGCTTAAAAAAGCATAGTATATGCCCATAATAGCGATTATTCCCAAAAAAGTATAAACCACGCTTGATAACAGATAAGGCATTTGCACAAACCATTTTGAGGCGCCCACAAGGCGCATAATCATAATTTCTCTTCGGTGGGTGTATATAGCAACTCTTACTGTGTTGTATATAACCAAAACTGTGATCAAAATAAAGATAAAGCTTAAGACTATCCCAGCTTCGCTTACTTTTTCCGTGATAGCATTGATTTTCTCTAACATTAATTTGTAGTTGGCGAAATTTTTTGATTCAATAATATCATTATCAATCATGTTTAATTTGTTGATTAAATTGTCAAAGTTATCTAGATTTTTTGGTTTTATCACCAAGCTTGGAGTCAACGGATTTCTACCAAGCTCCTTGAGGGCTTCCAGAATTTCAGGATTTTCTTCGTGTTTAGATCGAAAATTTTCCAGAGCCTGCTCTTTTGAGATATAGGTTATTTCTTTTACTTCATCTATGTTTTTGATTTGGCTTTCAAGCGCTACAATTTCCTCATCAAGCGCAGTTGATTTTATAAATAAATTTATATCAATTTTTTCTTTAATTGCATTTATAGCATTACCTCCTATTACTTTTACTACAATTAGTGTGTTAACAGAAAAAAGAGCTAATATTAATATAATTATTGTGACAAGAGAAAGCCAGATATTTCTAAAAATATCTTGAAGGCTAAATTTAATTACTCTAACTATAGATAAAAACATAATTTAAAAATCTTATAATATATATTTTCCAACAGCCTGATCGCTTATAATAGTGCCATTTTCTATGGTGATTACCCTTCTTTTTAGCTTGTTTACTACTTCTCTATTGTGGGTAACCAATATTACGGTGGTACCAAATTTATTTATCCTGAGAAGTAGATCTATAACTTCATTAGCATTTAAAGAATCAAGATTTCCAGTAGGTTCATCTGCTAAAAGTATTTTTGGTCTATGCACTAGAGCTCGAGCAATAGCGCTTCTTTGCGCTTCACCACCAGATACTTCTTGCGGGTATCTATGGGCTTTTGACTCAAGGCCTACAATTTTCATAACATGAGGAACAATGCTTTTTATTTTTTTTGGCGAACCTCCACAAACTTGCATAGCAAATTCTACGTTTTCATACAGAGTTTTCTTTGTTAGCAGTTTGAAGTCTTGAAAAATAACACCAATTTGTCGTCTAAGAACTGGCACCTCTCTTTGTCCAATGTTTGTAATATCCCATCCGCCAACAATAATTTTCCCTTTATCTATTTTTTCTTCGCCTATCAGAGTTTTTACTAGGGTGGTTTTTCCTGTACCAGATTGACCGACAATAGAAACAAACTCCCCTGGTTTTATATGGAGATTGATTTGGTCCAGGGCTACAACATTTTTGGGATAAGTTTTTGTTACATTATGAAATTTAATCATGCTATAGTTGTCTTAATCCATATTTTATTAACTTTTCAGTTTCAAAGAAGCTTTGGTTTCTGTCCTCTGCCCCAAAAGTGACAACTATTATATTTCCGTTCAAAGAGTCAACTTTGGTCATCAAACAATAACCAGCCTCATCAATATAGCCGGTTTTTGAGCCAGTAATATTATATTTTTTTATTTTAATCAAGTTATTTGTGCTTGTCATTTTATAGTCATTTTTAGTGTTGATTGCAGTAAATTCATATCTATCAATTGAGCTAGCTTCTTTTATAATTGGGTTTTTAAGCACTTCTTTTGTTATTATTGCATAATCAAGAACTGAACTAACATTTTGTGGCGAAAGTCCTGTAGGTTCAACAAAGTTAGTTGATGACGCGCCCCAGGCAATGACATTAGAATTCATATTTTTTATAAATTCATTTCTAGGTAGACCACTGGCTCGCGCTAGAGTTTCTATGGTATTGTTAGCTGATTTTACAAGTGAAGTATATATAAGGTCTTTTACAGTCAGAGTTTCTCCTTCTTCCAATTTTAAGCGGACCGATTCCCATTTTTTGCACCATTCATAGTTATACTCTTCATCTTTTACGCTATAGGATACCACTGTATCCATAGATGGATTAGTATTGAGAAATGTTTGGATAGCTACCATTTTGGTTAAGCTCGCTAGAGGTAATGTTGAGGTAGAATTTTTGGCCCAAATAATTTCTTCGGTTTCCTCGTTCATTATGATAGCAGACTTTGGGTTTATATTTAGCAAGTCCCCCATTCCCGCATCATTAATACCAAGTATTGTGCCGTCGCTATTTGGTTCTATATTTACTGGTTGAATGTAAATATCAATTATGCCATCACCCAAGGATGCAATTTTCCCAAAAGCATTTTTTTCTAGATCTATTACTCTATCAGGATGAAGAGATCGATCGGGGCCATAATCATTTATTTCTACATCTACATGCTTTCCATTTTCTTTGTTGAAAACTCTAATTATAGATCCTTTGGGAAAATCAGGCGAGGCAGCATAGTCTCCTGGTTTGTAGGCATACCAGCTGGCTCGTCCATTGGTAAGAACGTTTGGATAAGAAAAAACCGCAATTCTAGCATGTGGTAATTGGACCAAAGATCTTACAAAGTTTTCTTTTGGATAATCCCATGTTGGCAAAGGTTGCCAGACGTTATTATCAAAGTAAAAAACTTGCTTATAATTATTATTATTATCCTCTTGGTTATAGGCAAACTGTATGTAGAATGGCTTTTGGTTTTTATATGTTGCTTTATTAATAAAGTCAAACTCTATAACTGAAGAAATTTTGTCTAATGACCAAGGCATAGATATGGGTTCGTTGAGAAGTGCTATATCTATTCCGGTTGGTTCAGAAAGAACTCCGGGAACTAAAGATAATTTTATTTTATCTTCAAAGGCAGATACAGTATATCCTCTTTCTATAGTCCCTTCGCCAAGGTTGATAGAAAAATATTGATTTTGATCAATTATTTCTTCTGCATTGGCGTTGAAATCAAAAAAACACCAGCTAAATAAGCAGGAAATTGATATAAAAAATAATAAAATTATTTTTTTTGTTTTGTTTTTATATTTTATCCACATTATTTTGAATTTCAATAAATTAATTATAACACAAAATTGAATTTATGTGTATAAGAGTTGAAATAATAAAAAATTAGTTATATTATATTTGTAATAGTCAAAAAACGCAGATGTCGTATAATGGCTATTACACAAGCTTCCCAAGCTTGATACGGCGGTTCGATTCCGCTCACCTGCTCAATCTTATGCCGAAGTAGTTGGCAGACCCGCCCGCCATCGCGTGCGCCTCCTTAGTTTAATGGCAGAACAGCGGTATCGTAAACCGCATATGTCAGTTCGATTCTGACAGGAGGCTCAGGCGCAGGCAGGCGGGTTAATGTTTCGTAAAGAAGAGGTCACGAGCTCAATCCTCGTCTTTCGGCTCACCAAAATAAAAACTAGACAAAATAGTCTAGTTTTTATTTTTTTTGTAGCTAGTATCTAAGAGTTTTTGAACTCAATGGAAGACCATCTGTTTCATTTATAGAGGAAGTTATCCCATCGCTCCACTCTAAATCACCCTTATCCATCCAGACTGATAAATAGTTATTCATTCTGGCATCTTGAGTATCAAGGGTTAGTATAAATGTTTTTGTGTTTCCAGAAGCAATATATGTATCTGCTATATCAATATCAGTATCGCCAAAAGCAGAACTACTGTCAAAAATATATCTGCCTATAATATTGCCAGAAGAAATAGAATCTTTATAAATTAATAATGTTCTCGTTGATGAACCTACCAAACTTTCTATATCTGATCTAAGATTTATATTTAGTTTTTTTATTAAAGCGTTAGCGTTTTCTATGTTTAAATAATTGCTAACGTTAATTTTTGCAATAGTATAGCCCGAACCGCCAACAGATGTTCCATTGGGTGTATCTTGCGCCCAGCTTGCTGCTACATTTGTTCTATATAATGTAATTGGATTAGCCAAAACATAAGCATCACTATTGTTTCCTATATCAAGGTTATCTCCTGTTATTAATTCTCCCGAGGTTAATCCTATTGCTGTGATTGGTTCATATGCGGGGACTGGAAGCATTCCTAAATAGTGGATTGAACCAGAAACCGCCCCCATACCATACGAAACTATGTCGCCAACCAAAGTTATTATTTTTATTGAATTTTTTGGAACTATCAATTCTATATCATTAAATGTAATCTGTGAAGTGGAGGCGCTGCTTATATCTGGTAAAGCAATCTCTGATATTTGTGCTCCCCCGCTCATTAACTTTAAATTTCTTACACTTTGATAACTCATAATATCTGCTCCAACTAAATCTCCAAAAACCATTCTGGATATATCTATATCCTCCACGTCATTAGCCGATAATTGAAATTCTCCTAGTATTTGATTTGTTTGACCCATTACTACATTCCTTGTTGGAGGAGTTGAGGAAGATATTGTAAATAACAAACTTCCGCTGGTAGAGGTGGCGGCACAGGCTCCATCGATACAACCATTTGGGCAATTATAATGGCGTATACCAACTAAATCATTTTCACAAATTTGTTCAACTAACATGTCTACTCCCGCGCATATATCTTCTCTGGGTATGGTTGTATTGTTTCGGTCAGTTACATAACCCTTGGTATAATAATTCAGACCATCTGAATCTACGCAAGGCGTAGGTGCTGTAAAACTATAAATTTGAGATTTGAAATTGATTTCAAAAATCCAAAAATGCCATTTGCCAGAAATAGTCATTGTAAGATTTTCATTTGATGCATAAACAAAGTCTTTATAACTATATTCATCTTTGCTGGACCAGGCCCTGTTTACAATTGTTCCAGTTCTTCCATCACTTAATATATAATTTGCTTTTGTGACCAGATCTCCGCATCTGATCATGACAGTTGTTGAGGCCGTAACTTCTCCTCCTGGAGGCATAACCCTACACTCAGTTCTGGGCGTAAAAAAGATGCCCACGCTTTGGGCACTGGCTTTTGGAGAAAACCCGCTGGGAATGCTCCAAATCAAAGTGGCCAAGATTCCGGAAACAAAAGCAATAGCAAAAATGGCTTGCCACGACTTAACTTCTTTTTCTTTGATAAAAACAAAGCTTTTTCCCCACCAGTCCATGTTTTTTGAAACGGTTTGGTCAATAGGGCGTTTTTTAGTGGTTTTTTTTGGCATAAAAGTTTTATTTAATTATTTTTAAAATATCTTGTTGAGTGACAATACCAATAAGTTTTTTGGTTTTATCCACAACAGGAATTGAATAGTATTCTTTGGTTTTGAATAT
>Ga0066639_10002382_pt1 | contig 16458 bp, 15 predicted proteins | sample CryGeyCG2114_010_2_FD_59504 | JGI IMG/M metagenome (GOLD analysis project Ga0066639, IMG submission 59504) | Groundwater microbial communities from aquifer - Crystal Geyser CG10_big_fil_rev_8/21/14_0.10 | ecosystem: Environmental > Aquatic > Deep subsurface > Groundwater | place: USA: Utah...
GACGCTGGCTTCATACAAATCGAGCATGGATGCTTGAGGTAACAGATGAACATCGTTCAGGCCGAAGAAAATCTAAAAAAAATCACAGCTAAGTTCTCAAAAGAGTCATTCATTTACGACTTGATGAGGGCCTACGACTTTCCCAAGGCAACCATTTCAAGATTGCAGAAGGGGACATCGAATCAGGGGAAGAATGAAAATGAAATTTTCCTGAAGAAAAAATTGTACTTTGCATCCGCTTCCAAAAAGGATTTGGAGGCCACTTTTGAGAAGGCTAAAAAAGAGTGTGCTACTCAAAAAGATGCTCCACGATTCATCATTGTGACCGACTATAAAACCATTCGGGCTTATGATACGAAGATGGGAGAATCACTGGAAACGGACATAAAATCTCTCCCAAAGCATCCCGACTTTTTCCTTCCCTGGACTGGTATTGAGAAAAAGGTTTTTCAAGGAGAAAACCCCGCCGACGTTAAGGCGGCTGAAAAATTGGCCAAGTTGTTCGATCTTATTAAGTTGGACAACATCAAGCAGGACGATAAATCTCGTCACGCTCTAAACGTATTCTTAACAAGGGTTTTATTTTGCTTTTTTGCTGAGGATACTGGGATTTTCGAGAATGGATTATTTACGAATTCTATTGCCTCCCACACAGGTGATGATGCCAAAGACCTAGCGGCCTATTTCTCAAGCCTATTTGAAATTTTGAATACCGATGAAAAGAAGCGTCCGAAGAAAACGCCTGAATACCTTGCGAAGTTTCCCTATGTGAACGGAGGTCTGTTTGCAGAAGATCATCCCATTCCAAAATTTTCTAAAAGGTCACGAACGGCGTTGATTGAGCTTGGTGAGTTGAATTGGGCAGAAATTAATCCTGATATATTCGGCTCCATGATTCAGGCAGTTGTGCATCCCGACCAAAGGGCCGGACTTGGCATGCACTATACTTCTGTGACCAATATCATGAAGGTCATCGAGCCATTATTTCTGAGTGAGCTTCATGAAGAATTTGAGAAAGCAAAAGGTAGCAAGCCTCGATTGAATAAACTTTTAGGTCGAATATCCAATATTAAAATCTTCGACCCCGCTTGCGGCTCAGGAAATTTTTTGATTATTGCCTATAAGGAGCTTCGGCTACTAGAAATGAAAATCCTGAAAGCTCTTGGCGGCTTTTCCATGTCAGGTATCAGCCTCTCAAATTTTTATGGAATTGAAATTGATGATTTTGCCCATGAAGTGGCCAAGTTGTCACTTTGGCTGGCTGAACACCAGATGGATATCCTTTTTAAGCAGGAATTTGGGAGTGTGAAAGCGTCTCTTCCCCTGAAGGATTCGGGTCGTATTTTTTGTGTAAATGCCGTAACAACCAAATGGGCTGAATTAGTTCGTATCAATGCGAGTGATGACATCTATATACTAGGAAACCCTCCTTATCTAGGGACAAGAAATCAAAAGAAGAACCATAAAGAAGATATGAAAAACCTTCTGGGAAATCTTCCGAACTATAAAACGTTGGATTACATCTCAGCGTGGCTGTATCAGGCTCGAAATTTTATTATGAATCATGAAAATTGCAAGGCTGCGTTTGTTGCTACGAACTCAATTTGCCAAGGAGATCAGGTCGCAATTCTTTGGCCTTTAATTCTTGATGCTAGCGTAGAAATTATATTCGCTCATCAGTCATTTAAATGGGCAAACAATGCAAAATCTCAGGCGGGGGTAAGCTGTGTAATCGTAGGACTTGGTAATCGAGCATTAACTCGAAATAAAATAATTTATACCTCCGGTTCATCAAAAGCCTGCAAGAATATTAATGCATACCTTGTCGATGGAGATAATATCGTTGTTGGTCGAGCTAGTGAACCTATCTCAGAATTTCCTAAAATGATGAAGGGGAGCATTCCTGCGGATGGGGGGTATCTTCTAATAGATAAGGCTGAGTATGAAATATTTTTTCGTGATCCGGAGCTTAAGCCATTTATAAAGAAATTTATTGGAGCACAGGAGTTGATAAAGGGTATAGAACGATGGTGCTTTTACTTGAACGAGGCTGATTATAAAGAAATTAAAAATCACCCAAAGCTAAAAGATCGCTTTTTAGGCGTAGAGAGAGCAAGGCTAGAAAGCACTAAAAAGCCAACTCAAGAATTGGCAAAAACTCCATGGAAATTTGCAGAAGATAGATACTTTAGTAAACCATCTCTAGTAATTCCGTGTGTAACATCAGAAGAAAGGAGGATTATCCCAATGGGGTTCGTTCCTCCTGGCCCTGTTATATATGCAACGGCGCAAGCAATATATGACCCTGATTACTGGGTTCTCGCAGTTCTTTGCTCCAGAATGCATATGGTTTGGACTAGGGCCACAGCAGGTCGTCATGAAAGTCGTATCAGGTATTCATCATCATTATGTTACAACACATTCCCTTTACCTAAATTATCCGAGATGAATAAAAATGAACTTAATAATCTTGTGAAGAGATTGTTGGCAGCAAGAGAAAAATACTCAAACCTGACATTGGTGGATATTTACGATTCAGACGGAATGCCAAAAGAAATATCGGAGATACATGATGATATTGATGCCTATGTAGAAGGAATATTTTCAAAAAAGATATTCAAAAGTGATGAAGAAAGATTAGAAGTGTTGCTAGGGCGATATTGCGCAATCAATGGTGAAAAATAATGACTAATATTATCGACGTAAATTACCAGAGAACTGGCGAAAGCACGACCATAAATAACATGGGTATGCGTGATATGCAGGTACGTGTTTACGCCATCAGAAACAACCAGTACATTTTGATTAAGGCTCCACCCGCTTCAGGAAAATCAAGGGCCCTAATGTTTCTGGCCTTAGACAAAGTTAAAAAGCAAGGATTGAAGAAGGCCATTGTCGCCGTACCTGAGCGTTCAATCGGTGGTTCTTTCCAGTCAACACCTCTGTCAAAATTCGGTTTCTTTACTGATTGGACGGTATCAGATGGATGCAACCTCTGTATTCCGGGCGGCGAGGCGAGCAAAGTCACCGCACTAATCAATTTTCTTGATAATCAGGAACAAATTCTTATCTGCACTCACGCCACCCTTCGATTTGCTTGTGAGAAAATAAGTGCCGACAAATTCAATGATTGCCTTGTTGCCATTGACGAGTTTCACCATGTTGCCAGCACGGAAGATAGTAAACTTGGAAACCACATCCGAAATATTATGACAAATTCATCTGCCCATATTGTGGCGATGACGGGCTCTTACTTTCGAGGCGATAGTGTTCCTATCCTTGCTCCTGAGGACGAGGCCCTTTTTACGAAGGTGACTTACAACTATTACGAGCAGCTTAATGGCTATACCTATTTAAAATCTCTCGGAATTGGGTATCACTTTTACCAAGGGAAATATTTAACGGCGATTGGTGATGTCCTTGATACCGATAAAAAGACCATTCTTCACATTCCAAGCGTTAATGCCGGTGAATCGACCAAGGACAAACATGATGAAGTTGATCGCATCATCGACATCATTGGCGATGTCGTGGGTCAGGATGAACCGACTGGCGTAATCTCTGTTAAGCGCAAAAAAGATAAAAAGATTATACTGGTTGCAGATTTGGTGAATGATAATCCAAAAGAACGGGAAAAAATTGTTGCCTATCTTCGCAATATCAAAAAACAAGAAGAAATGGATTTGATTATCGCCCTTGGAATGGCTAAAGAAGGATTTGACTGGGCCTTCTGTGAACACGCTCTCACCGTTGGGTATAGAGGTTCACTGACTGAAGTTATCCAAATTATCGGGCGCTGTACTCGCGATAGTTCAAACAAAACTCACGCTCAATTTACCAATCTTGTCCCAGAGCCAGATGCCAAAGGCGAAGATGTTTCGGACGCGGTTAACAATATGCTCAAGGCCATTACAAGTTCTCTTCTCATGGAGCAGGTTTTGGCCCCCAGTTTTAAATTTAAGCCGAAGATTGACGGAGAACCACCACAACCTGGCGTCATCAGGATTAAGGGATTAAATGAACCCAAGACACCGCTTGGGCGCTCTATCCTTGAGAATGATATGGCTGATCTTAAGGCGAATATCCTTCAAAATGAGGAGGTCCGTAAGGCCATTGCTGGTTTGGCTGACCCCAAATATATTACCGAGGATGTTGTCCCCCGAATTATTCGTGAGAAGTATCCAGAGCTTGACGAGGATGATGTTCAAGTGATTTGCCATCACCATCATATCGAATCTGTGCTTCCTGGCCTTGAAACGAAAGTTGAAGGAGATCAACGCTTTATTAAAATGGCTGGAAAGTTTATCAACGTTGAGGAATTGAATATTGACCTGATTGAGTCTATCAATCCCTTTCAGAGGGCCTACGAAATTCTATCCAAGGCTGTCGATAAAGATATTTTAAAGGCCGTTCAGCAGGCGATCACACTTAAAAATACCAAGATGACCTTAGAAGAGGCTAAATACCTATTCCCCAAAATTAATGAGTTTTATGCAGCCAATGGAAGGGAGCCAGATGCAAACTCTTCTGATCCAGTAGAAGTGATGCTGGGAAGAGCCTTGGCCTACCTAAGACGTGCGGAGGCTGAAAGCAATTTGAAATGAGCGAAAAGAAGAAATATGTTCCGAAAACGAAAAAAGCGGTTCTAGCCGAACTCAAGGGGCTTGACCGTTTTAATTTGCTTGCGGTAAGGCCGAAGGAGAAGCAGGCCACACCGGATTCAATTCTCGTTTCAAGGTTTGAAGAAATAAACAGTTTTGTTGATGAACACAAGAGAATTCCATCTGACAAAGGAAATGGCCCGATCGAGTTTCAACTCTTTAATAGACTTTTAGAGATTCAGCTCGACCCCAGCAAGATAAAGGTTTTGCTGCCCTATGATCGCTATGGGCTGCTAAGGCACGTTACTAGCGATATTACTGAGGAGACCAAGATGGAGAAAGCTGTTGAAGAACCACCGAAATCAAAACTTGGTCTGGCTGATAAGTTCAATTTACTGAAAACTCCGGGTAGTTCTATCTTTGATCTTAGAAATGTAAAGGCAAAAGAGGAAAGAACTCTTGAGATGCCCGATGAGATTGCCAAAAGAGAAAAGTGCAAGGATTTTGGAAAGTTCGAACCTCTATTCAGAAAATGCCAAAAGGAAATTGAAAGCGGTGATCGCGCTGTCGTAAAATTTAGAGATGAGCAGGATATCAAAAAGGGCGGATTTTTCATTCTGAATGGTATCAAATGTTATGTTGCCGAAGTTGGAGCCAAGGAGATTAGGAAGGATAAGAATAATGCCAGACTGAGATTGATTTTTGAAAATGGGCTTGAATCCAATATGTATCTACGGTCTCTGGCCACAGGTCTTTATAAAACTGAAGGAAGGCGCATTTTATCTTCTCGTATCGGAGAGGGTGAACTGGAAATCAACGATAAGGAGCTTACAGGGCTTATTTATGTACTGGCATCTAAAACCACTGATCCTGCGATCATGGCAATTCCTAATCTCTTCAAAATCGGATTCAGCACAACCCCTGTGGCTGATCGAATAAAAAATGCCAAGAACGATCCCACTTATCTTATGGCCGAGGTTCAAGTCGTTGCGACCTATAAAGTGGCTGGAATCAAACCTACTTATTTTGAGAATATAATCCACAAAGTTTTTGGCCACGTTCAAGTCAAGTTGGACATTGTCGATTTGTCTAAGAAATTGGTTTCGCCCAAAGAATGGTTCTCTGTGCCCTATGATGTAATTGATGATGCCTTGAAGATGATCCAGACAGGCGAAATCATTGGTTACGTTTATGATGCTGACAATATGAAACTGGCCAGGAAGTAGTCTGTAGTGGCGCTTAGTTGTAAACCTTAATCCCTAATGTTTCAAAATTAAATCGATTCAACTTCGGTTTGGATATGTTGTAATTTTAAAATTCCTTTCTCCAGAATAATCTTTGCACAGGTTAAGCAATAGTGATGTTGGTTGCGTTCAACCTTGATAGTTAATCGTCGAGCACCTTTTCCTATCCGGTGGCTTTTGTTATGGCGGCAATTATGCCCTTTGGCCGCAGTAGTGACACTTAAATTAAGTACAACAGACTTATGAGCCACTTCTTATCTCCGCAATAAGAACCTCTACTATTTCTGGGACTGCTTCATGTGCTGTATTTATTTGATCCAGAGTGAAATTTTGCCTGTCGTTGTTTTCTCCACCGACTCTTTGATTTATACGTCGATTTAACTCAGAGGTTACCCATGCAAAGTTATTCACTCTTCGAGACCGATCGAGTGTCCGGCCCATCTGGCTAATGTCGAGCTGTTGCAATATTGAACCTGCTTCGTGTTGTATCCTGTCGTTGAGAGATGCTCGTCTAGCTTCGCGAACAGACTGACGATCACCACGGAAACGCCGAATCTCGTGTGCTGCCTGCTCAGGGGTGATGCCACTTTCGGCTAATTGGCGCAATAAGTTTAATGCTACGGGGTCTCCAATAGGCGCGAGGTCAGTTGCACGAACATCTGTTTCTTCCAAAACATCAATGGGGAGGACCCCTCCGCCGGCTCCTGGTTCCCTATCTGCGGTATCGAGATCGCCAAAATCAACTTCTTCTGCTTCTGGTAGCAATTGGGAAAAGTATTCTTGGTCGGCTCCACTAAAATTTCTGAAGTCTTCCCATCGACTTGCTACATTGGCTCCAGCATGGAAAACAACCACTCCTTGATTTAGTGGATGACCAGGGGCATTTTGTTCAATGGCTCTCATCACACGGCCAACAAATTGCACGAAAGGGCCCAAATTAGCATATATGCTAGCGACCATTGCAACAGCTAAGTAAGGATGATCGAACCCTTCACCCAGCATTTTTGCTTGTACTATTACATCAATCTCGTGGTTATCCAGTCTCTGGAAGACAGCTTGATTGGCTCGGCCTTCCCTTGAATGAACATAGTCTGCCCGGTAGCCACGAGAGCGAAATGCTTCAGTAATTTGGATACAATGTGCTTGGTTAAGTGCTGAAGCTATTATTTTTAGTCTATTCTCACCTGTCTCTGTTCTTAAACGGCGAAGCTCACCAATGGCGCAGTCTACGATTGAGCCAAGGGTTTCAGGCGACATGACGATCCCTCTTCGAAATGCTGCCTCATTTTCGCCCATTGCTCTAACTTCATCAGGTCCGATTACTCTTTCCACCCCGTCGCTTGGGTCAATATATCGGAGTTCAGAAGGCCTTAGCATCTTGGCCCGGAGACGCTTCACGTAGCCAGCTTCGATGGCCCTCAGAATGGGGAATGAATAGACAATCTGACCTTCCATTAATCGTCCATCTGCTCGCGTTGGCGTCGCGCTAAAATTCACAATTCTCGCATTTGGGAAACGTTCTTTAATAATTTGCCAACTCATTGCGGTATTGTGGTGAGCCTCATCTACAAGTATTAGGTCGAAAAAGTCGTTATTCAATTGATCCAGCCAGCGATTTTCGGTTCCAGAAATTTGTTGGATGTTTGCAACGACAACATCTGAGTGATTAAAGTCGTCAATATTAATTCGTCCACTCTCAGCTATGGCAGCGTCCGGAAATTGCTCATCGCGCGAAATAACTTCGCATCTCTCATAGAAATTGGATTGACTGCCTGCCCTTAAGTCATTACCGAGTTGATCTCGAATTCTCAAGTTGGGGGCAATAACGAGCACTTTTTGAGCGTTGGTGGCAAAAGGTGAGATTGCAATTAATCCTGATTTGCCACACCCAACTGGCAGGACGATTCCAATTTCTCGATTTGGATGTTCCGTCTGGTAATGGTCCCAAATGGCTCTCCATCCTTCGCGTTGTGGTATTCGGAGCCTTTGATTGTTCTCAATGTTCGGATTTTGTGGAAAGGTCATTGTAAAAAAGTCCTGTAATTATCAACCGCCACCAGAATCACCACCTGAAGAAACTTTTTCAAAGACTCGCTCAAGATTGAATCTTTCAATTGCTTTTTCAAACGTTTTGAAATCCTTTTCAACCAAGATGCTTCTAATCTCATCAGAGTAAACGCGTTCGCCGGTTTTTAGGTCAAAAGAATAGGTCGTAACATCAGCAATGTCTTTTGCAAGGAAAACATTGCTGTTGGTGTCTATGAAGCCTAAAACTTTTCCACCACCTGAACCATCGCCCCCAATTTTCAGGTCGAGGGCCAAACTGGGTGCGCTCACCATGAGGAGTGAAAAGGCGATAACCATATATTTTGTTCGAGTTGAATATTTCATTGGATCACCCCAGTTGAGTCAGTAGAGCGCTCTTTTTTGCCAAAATGGTCAAATACGAGTCCCGCCCAGAAAACGTCATCGCCATTATTTTCTGGTGCATTCATCACAGCACGAATTTCCGCATTTGCCTGGATCATAATATCCCGTACTTTGGGAGCGACATTGTTTCGGTTAACGGCCTCATATTGAACAGAAAGCCAGTTTTCGCCGGTCCCAAAAGTGTTGAGACTATAGCTGAAACTAACCAAGTTTTGAAGTAATTGCTGGGTCGTCTCCTGGCCAAACTTTATGTTCTGATTGAGAAAGGCCCGCCCATCATTGAATTCCACCACCTGCTCATTAATCAGGTCTTCAAGAATCTCTAGACCTTTAAGCCCGTAAAGGGTTTGCACTTTCTCTTTGGTCACTCCATTGGGCGTTGTGGCCATCATCATGATTTCATAGGATGACCGATCACTGAAAAATCTTTCGGCCTCACAAGCGATGAAAGGAACGTCGGCATTGCCAGGGTAGGTCTGTTTGATGGTCTTGAGCATTTCGGGATAAAACTTTTCAACAAAGGCCATGAAATTATCTTGGGCGCAGGCAGCACGAACGATCTTAACGGCATGGGCGAATGAGGCCCTTTTAACTTCTTTGTTCTCGATCCGATTAAAAGAGGCATTTGGGATATTCAGGCGACGGGCAACGTCCCTTGATTTCAGGTTCATCTTGCCTCTGATCGCTCGTATGCAATCGCGCAAGAACTCATCTAATTTTTCGTAATGGCCGGTCTCAAGCATATACGACATCCTGAGTAAACTATAATGGTGCGGAGTATATATAAAATTAATAGATACCTGACAAGAACTATTGACATTTTGAGACCTCTGTCCCGCAAAGAGAATTCCACAATGGGAAATTCGCCGTAATTTTAAGATGTTATGCGCCAAAGAATTTCCCATTGTGGGAAATCGTTCTCACCGCGGTGAGATTTGTTTGTCCCATTGCGGGAACTTGTCGCCGGCCGGACATTTTATTTGGCAGCTTGCCCTTCACAAATTCAAAACGAATTGGAGGGAAAGCATGGACCAACAAGAAATAAAATATCGACCTATTGAAAATTTGCACTCAAGTGGCCAAGTCAAAACAATCTGCCAAAACATGATTCGCAAGGACTTGGAGATTTTTAGAATTCAAGACCTGCTCTTTGAAGTTTTTCGAGAGCCAGAATTCTATTCCCGCTGTGACGATGAATTTTTGAGTGTGGATCACACTATTCAGTTGGCCTTCGGAAGACCAATTGAAGAGCTGGACCAAACTCTCGTTGGTGTCATTCAAGATTGCACCATGGCCTTGGCCTTTGACTATCGCACATCCAAAACCAATTTTTTGACTTTCATTGATAGGAAGGCCTCCTTTTTGGCAGAGCAAATTTTTAGCGTTAGCGAAATAGAAAATACCGAGGCGGCCATTTTGAATTTTATTACAGCAGTTGAGCTTAACTATCCCCATTTGGATATTTGGGGAAGGCTCAGCTTTGTGAAGCATTTAAAACCACAATTAATAAAGGGGGAAGAAGATGAAAAACCAACGATGGCGAATCTGGCATCACTTTAGGGCCGTATTGGGGGAGCTTTCCGTTGAGGAAATCATGAACAACAAGGAGCTGATAAAAAGGGCGGAGTTTATCAACTCATTAATCGCAAAGGCGGCCATGTAAAGGGGGGGCAATGAAATCAATCTGCAATGAGATTTTTAAATTCTTGGGAGAGATAAGTCAAAAGGAACTTCGGCAAAATCCCAGGCTTAGAAAAGAGGTCAAGGCCTTGCTTGGGCGGTTAGAGCAGATGCGCTCAAGACAGGAAAAGCCGAAATCCAGTGAAATGGTGAAGTATCTCGACAAGGAGATGTTCGACACCAAGTAGCGATAATCAGCTTTGACTTCGCATTAACGAAATTTAGGGCAGCCGCCTGAAAGGGATTCGTGTTGCCTTTTTTAGGAGAATTTTTATGAAATTACTTTTTTCAATTTGTGTATTACTGGCCTTAGCAAGCTGTGGGTTTAAATCCAGCGAGGAGGAGGGGCCACAACCGTCGGCCGGGCCAACCTCCAATACAAACGGAACCACGATTCCGGTCAAGCCGATTGAGGTCAAGGACCAGGACTCAGATGGGGACTTGATGCTGGATAAGAATGAAGTTGCCCTTGGGCGCAATCCTCTTGTCGCCAATATCCCCAACGTTCGGGTGCGCTTCCTACAAAATTACAAAATAGCGGTCAGGTACAAGGCGCTGGTCGATGGCAAAGAAGGAGAATTTGTCATTGATACCAAGGTCCATCAAGACGAGCCTGATTTTAAGTATCGTGTTGGCGAGGTCTTCATTAGAAATGAGAGCTTTAAAAATGCTGCCAACGTGGGGAAATTTTCCACTCATACGTGGGGAGAAATCCAGGAGCATGACCTTTCCTGGGTGAGCTATCCCGAGGTCGATGCCCGTTTTTACTCGGATAAAGTCCTTCGCTATAAGCAGTATTTCAATCCAGAGAAATATGAAATCACTGGCATCACTGTAGCACTTGAAAACTCGGTCCAACTAAAAGGTAACGAGGGATTCAAAAACGTCAAAAACCTAACGCTCAATTTCTACTACTATGACTACGAGAAGGAATCTTTTGAGCTGATTAAGGCCAAAAAAGTGGAGCGGCATTTTAATGCCGGTGTCAATGAGACTTTCGAGGTGGCACTAGAAAATGTCCCTGTAAATCTAATTACCGAAAACTATTTCAAGCGTGGGGAATTTATTATCTCAGAGCTTGGAGATTTTGAAATTCCCGAAATGGAGACCACATATAAGACATTGATGGCGAGTGTTCAGGCAAAGTCCGTCCCCGTGATCTACAACACGCCTCTGGAGTCCAGTGTTAGCTATGTGGGAGTTAATGGTAAAGAAGCAAGCTTTGCAGAAATATTAAACGTCCTGTTCGGCACCACGGCCGTCATCGAGCAAGACAAGCTGAAAAAAATTAATCAGTTTGAAAGCAATCTTCCTGACTTTACCTACCTGACGGAATTAAAGGCCCTCGATAAGAGAGGCAAATGGTTTGTTTTCACCAATAAACTTAATCAGCACTACTTGGATTATAAGTTTTCGCCAAAGGACATCTTGTCTCTTTCATATATCACTGGAAACCTCCTCGCTTCTCAGGATGCCGAGAAGATTTTCAGCTATCGGGATGCGGCCCATTCGCAGGTGGGGGCCAAGATTTATCCATTGGGTAACATTCTCCCAAATTCGACGATTCACATCCAGATGGAACCTAAAAGAGCTTGGGGTGAAATCAAACGTCATTGGACAGACTCAATTTCATCGCCCGGTGGTTCATGTGGACGCAATTGTATCAGCAGGGAGTTCACCTGTTGGCATGAGTTCAATCTTTTTGAGCCGATTGATACGAATTTTATCTTTCTGAAGGACTACGATGGCGAACTTGGCAGGATTAAGCTTTTAGTCAATCAAGATGAATTCGCCCTCAAGGAACTGGTCGATGCCAAGAAGGTAGAGGCCCATTGGCTTGGTGAAAAGCTCCATCTGATTATCCCCGAAATTTCAAAAATCAAACCGATTAATGAGTTTGATGAAACTCTGCTTTCGTTAAAGCTCACCTCATTTCAGGAAACCACATTTAACGGCGTCAAGCTCGCCAATTGGGCCGGGCGGGATTGGGGCTACTGTATTCCGGGAACGGTCAATATGGCCGGTGCTCAGGGGTGGCCTTTATCAGTGGAGTCCAGGGAATTTGGCGGATGGGCCGGAAACGTCAATTGGAGTCAGATCAAACGGGGTGATCCTAAAACCTATAAACGGGATTTTTCCATCGGTGTAAGCGGCATCATTACCAATATGTTCAATTAAGGGGGATAAGATGAAAAAGAGATTGATTGATATTTTCTTTTATATTTGGAGTGGATTGATGGGGGCCTTCGTCTGGGCCCCAAATCAGGCCTTTGCTTTCACTAAGCTTAAAAATGGCTTTGAGATTATCACCACGACCTATCTGATCCCATTATCCCAGGCCGTGGCCGGTGCGGCCTTCATTTACTACATCACGGTGTCCTATTTTCAGCAGGAAAAGCAAAAGCAGGCCGGGCAAGTGTTGATCCTGTGCCTTCTGACTGCTGGGGGATTGGATCTGATTACGAAACTCATGCAGAGCTTTAGCTAGGGAGATGGACATGGGAAAGGCGATGTTTCCGACGTTACTCACAAAGAAGGCAACCATGTTTGGAAGCCTCACTCGTTTTGATCTGGGGGTTATGGGCGGCATGTATTTGATACTTTCTTGGATAAACGTTTCTGGGCTTGTGGCGGTGGGGATCAATGCTGCGATTTTGATCGCTATTAAGCTTGTGCAGAAATGGGTTCGCCCTGGCTTCTTTAAGCTCTTTCGGAGCGAAACACGACTTGAGTGGTCCAAAGAATGGAGGGATTTGCATGAGTAAGGCAGTCTTTCCCATTGTCGAAGTTTCAGAAAATCGCCTTGTCTCGGTCGATGGCAGTGTCGGGCACTTTTTTGAAATTATTCCTCCCGATTTGGAACAGCTAACGCCGTCAGAAATGGAAAATTTTTTCGAAGGCGTCGCCAAAGGGCTGGGTACGTTGGATGAAGGGGAATATTTTAAGTTTTATCGCCTCTCGGGTTGCTCCTATCTGGAAACGGCTGCGACTGCCCCCAGCTTTCCAAATGTTTCTTTTGTTCCCAAAGATAGGCCCCTAAAAATTTTCTTTGGGGAAGATGCGATATTTTCCGACATTGGAATTTACGACGACTACCTGTCATACAACGGCCAGTACGTGCGAATCCTATCGGTGTGCGAGTTTTCCGGTGAAGAGATCGGCCCTCATTACATACCTGATCGTGTCGATTATGTGTTGAATTTAAGGCCCACGCCGAAGGTAAAATCCATCTCCCGGTTAGAGCGTATCCGCTCAGGGCATTTGGGCAGCTTTCTAAAGCGAAAGCGGGATATTTCCAGTGAAGGGACATATCAGCAAGCAGAGGATTTGCTCTTTGATCTGATGCATGGCCATGAGTCTCTTTTTGAAATGGAGCTTTTTTTCATTTTGCGCGCCTATTCACTGGAAGACCTTCACAAAAATACCCAAGCGCTTCATGCGGAGCTGCTGGCACGTGGAATGAAAACCTTTGTGGAAGGTCAATCTCTTCGGAAATTCAAAAGCGGGCTTGCCTGTCTTTTTAATGAACTGATCCCCGGAGTAAGGCCCACGCTTGGACTTAGAAAACTTGTCAACAAAAGCAGTCACCTTCGTTATCTGCTGCCACTTAATCGTTCCCATCTTATGGACAAGGGTATTCTGCTTCACGATCGCATGGATGGCCCCATTTACTTTAATCCCTTTCTTGAAAACATCAAAAATCGAAACATGCTTGTTACCGGGACCAGTGGCGCAGGAAAATCTGTTTTTGTGAATAAAGTCGTCCATTGCCTGATTGATAAGCATCCGACGGTCATCCTAGATAAGGGGGGCTCATTCAAGCGCCTGACTCTCTATCATCAAGGAGAGGTGCTGGCGTCGGGATTTAATCCCATGCAGTTTAAGGACCCGGTTTATCTGCGAGAAATCATCCTCTCTGTCGTTGATAGGGACAAGTTTGGGAAGCTGGAAAAGGGCAAGCTCTTAAAGGCCATCAAGGAGCTTCTTCCAAGCGTTTCTAAATTCCATGAGCTGCTCGCGAAGCTGGAAGGGGAATTCCCGGGCATTTCGCTCTATTTCGAGGAGATCAAAAATCATCTTACAAATGATGAGCTCGAGTTCAAATCTATCCTGTATGTGGATATTGACAACTATCCCAAGGGCATCGTTGCCCCGCTCATTATCTATCTTTTGGAGTATTTCAAAAATTTGCCTGAGAAAGAAAAAATTCTGGTGTTTGATGAGTGTTGGAGCTTTCTAAAGGATCACGCATCCTACATAGACGAGTGCTTTCGTACCTTTCGAAAAAGTGGGGCCTTCCCTATTGCCATCTCTCAGGCGGTCAAAGATTTTTCTATTTTTGATCGGGAGCTTGGGCAAGCGATTACCAACAATAGTTATTTCAAGGTTTATTTTCCCCAAGAGCTGGAAGCTCAGGGCGAGCTGTCCATCTTCGATGTGGAAAATATCAATTCGCTTTCCTTTGAAAAAGGTGTCTTTGCCGAGTGCTACCTAAAAACCGCCGATAATAGTTATCGCAAAACCATCCGCAACTACCTGACGGCCCTGGAGCTTGAGTTATTTCACACTGAGGCAGGCGGCGACGAAAAACTTTTTGGATTTTTGCAGCACTTTGGAAGATTTTTCAAATCGGCCAAAGAAGCGATTGAAACGTATGTGAGGTTAAAACATGAGCAAGATAAAAGTGATTTTGATTTTTTTACTTCTTTTGACAAAGGCGCGGGCGAGCACTCTGTTCTTGCCCGATAGCGACACGGCGGCGCTGATTATGCTGGTATCCAACACGGCGTCCACCGTTACCAACACGCTCAAGATTTTGGAAGTGGCCAAGAAGACCTCGGATCAGATCGACAAATACAACTTCATCGCGATGAGGCGATTTTTTATCGCGCGCAGAATCGAGCATCACGTTCGAGACCTTATCGAGGCCAAGAAAATGAAACCCAAAGGGCTAGCAGAAATCAACCAAGTTCTTCTTCGGCTTAAGCTCAATTTGCAGGACTTAAAAAGCAATATCGACTTTTTGGCCAAGGATGTCTTCGAGGCCGAAGACTTCATTGACCGCTATTGGGACAAGGTTGTGGGGTCCATGGAAGACGAGAAAGAGGCCCACAACCAAGAACTCGCAAGCGCGAGCGAAGGTTCCATGAGTAAGCATGTGCAAAACACGGCCATGAATACGGCCCTCTCTGGCAAGGTTCTAGCAAAAATGCGCCGGGACAATCTGGAATATCAAAAGGTGGACTTAGGCCTTAAAAAAAGTGAAGCGACGGAGAACTTACGCCGGGAAAACCACTATAGAGAATGGATCGGCGTCAATCAGTCACGCGACCCCTTCCTTGGTGCGGAGGCAGGCCTGTGACCAACGTCATGAAAGACCTTCTTTTGGTGCAGAGTTTTGATCTGAACGACCTGATCGAAAAGTACCGTCTTTTCTTTCTGGCCATCCTCCCCAGTATGTTCATCCTGGCGGTTTTGATCGAATACTTTGACCGGATGGAACCTATGGCACTGGTCAAACGGGCGCTGATTTCCATTTTGATTTTAACCAGCGTCACCGGCATTTATCAAAAAAGCATTGAGGCTTCGATGGATACGGCCGATGAAATCCTGCGTGAGCAAAAGCACGGCAATGTGCTTTTGATGGATATGTTCGATGGCATCAAGCATTGGGACAAACTGAATCAGGACAAAAAGGGCCATGAGTTTTACAAGGATCGAAATATCCTTTGGGGAACACTGGCCTTTTTGAAATTTCACCTTTTCGATTCATTCGTTAATGACGGCTTTACCGTCACCATCTTTTTTATCACCAAGCTGTGCTTTTTGATTCTAAAAGTCGTCTATTCATTGGTCTATTACCTGGGATACGGACTGATCGGGATTCCGTGCCTGATTTATCTCTTTCCATCCATGGGCAACGTCCTTAGAGGTGCGCTGCTAAGCTACTTATGGTGCTTGGTGGTCCCTCATGTATTGGTGTTTATCATTTCCATGATTGGGACCGAAATCAACAAGGGCTATATCTCCGGGCAGATTATTGGCGGCTCCATGATTGGCTCGGCGCTGCTGTTTATTCTCACGTTGTTTGTTGCTTTTACTCCACTCATCGCGGCGATGATTTTAAATGGCAGTGGCATCTCCCAGGCGGGAGGCATTATTGCCACCATTGGGGCCAACTATGTGATGAATCTACCTAAAAACAGCATGAACACAAGTGCAAGTATGCTGATGGGAGGCCCACTCGGGCCAAAGGCCACTATTGCTAAAAATATGGCGAAAGGAAGTTATACATTTGCAAAGGGATTCAAAGATAAAGTGGCGGGTTTTAATAAGTCTTTTGCTGGAAACACTAATTCTGCCCACTCTCATTCCGACAGCTCCAAAATCGCCCACCCAAAAGCGCTTGGCCCTACAGTTATAAGTGGAAACTTGCCACCTCATACCAATGACTCAGATTACGTTACCTTAAAAAATTCCAATAAGAAGTCGGGAGCGGATTT